>JAABUM010000072.1_pt1 | contig 225670 bp, 188 predicted proteins | sample 5559161 | NCBI WGS metagenome assembly JAABUM01 (sample SAMN10711868, study PRJNA513369) | rock metagenome | isolation source: Antarctica rocks | place: Antarctica: Victoria Land, Siegfried Peak nord | reverse complement strand
GCCGAGCACGAGCAGGCGGCTGAGCGCTACCAGGACATGACCAAGGCCGAGCTGCAGGACGAGCTCGCCAGCCGCGACCTGCCCAAGACCGGCAACGTCGACGAGCTGCGCGAGCGGCTGATCGCCGACGACCAGAAGTAGCCTCGACCGCACGAGCTACGACGAAGGAGAGCCCACCGGCCAGTCTGGCCGGTGGGCTCTCCTTCGCCCCTGTACCGGTAAGGCGAGCGACCGGCTCTGTGTGCGGCCAGGCCGCGGTTCACGGTGTGAGCGGGGGCGTGGGCCGGCCCGGTTGCCGTGGTGGACTTCCCGGATGAGGGAGGCGAGGGTGCGCTCGGGCTGGGTGTTGGTGGTTGCCGTCGCTCTGGTGGCCGTGAACCTGCGGACGGCGGTCACCAGCGTCGGGCCGGTCATGCAGGAGCTGAGCGCCGGTGTGGGGTTGTCCGGTGGCGAAGCCGGTTTGCTGACCACGTTGCCGGTACTGACGTTCGCGGTGCTGGGGGCCCTGACTCCCCGGCTGTCCCGTCGTTTCGGTGAGCGGCTGCTCATGTCCGCGGCCCTGGCCGTGATGGCCGCTGGCCTACTGGGTCGGGCGCTGGTCAGCGGCGCGGTGCCGTTTCTCCTCCTCAGTGTCGTATCCCTCGCGGGGGGTGCCGCCGGCAACGTGCTGCTGCCGGTGCTGGTCAAGCGGTACTTCGCTGACCGGCTCGGACCCATGACAGCGCTGTACACGACCGCCTTGGCGGTGGGCACCACCGCGTCGTCGGCGCTGACCGTGCCACTGGCCCAGATCCGCGGCGGAGCAGTCGACTGGCGCCTCGGACTCGGCCTCTGGTGCCTACCGGCGGCGGCCGCGACTGTATGGGTCGCGCTAGCCCGCACCGGCCGGGGTGGCCCTGACGTGATGGCCGGGAAACGGCCAGCGGTCCACCGCAGCCGCACGGCGTGGGCGCTGACCCTGTTCTTTGCGGCCCAGTCGATGCAGGCGTACATCGCGTTCGGCTGGTTCGCGCTGTTCTTCCGCGAGCACGGGTTCACTGCCGCCGCGGCCGGGCTGCTGGTCGCGATCTACGCCGGGGTCGCCATCCCGATCTCGCTGCTCGTGCCGACTGTCGCAGCCCGCTGTGCCGATCAGCGGCTGGTTCTGCTGCCGCTGCTCGCCTGCACAACGGTCGCCTATGTCGGAATGCTCACCGCCCCGAGCGCCGGGCTGAGCTGGATGCTGCTTGCCGGCATCGGCGGCGGCGCCTTCCCGCTGTCGTTGACCATGATGGGCCTACGCACGCGTACGCCCGAGGCAACCGCATCGCTGTCCGCGTTCGCGCAGAGCGTTGGTTACCTCATCGCCGGGGCCGGCCCGCTGCTTGTCGGGGTGCTGCACGAAAGCACCGGCGCCTGGGCGTGGCCGTTCGCGCTGCTCTTCGCTACCACCGCAGCCATGGCCGTATGTGGCTGGCACGCCGCGCAGCCTCGCTACGTCGAGCACGATCTCGCATCCCAACTGGCCCGCACACGTTGAAGGCTCGCACCGGTGCCACATCAGCCCGGGCTCGACACGTCCGGCCCCGCACTGCGGGCCCTTGCGGCAGTGCGGCCTGGTCGTGTCGCTCAGCCCTCGTTGCGCCCCTCCAGGAACCGCAGCACCTCGGTGTCGTCCACTCCGGGAAATACCCCCGGAGGCATCGCGGCCAGGAGATGCGAGTGCGCCCGTGCGCTGGGCCAGACAAGGCCCTTCCACCGGGAGGCCAGATCCTCGGGCGGCAGGGCGCAGCAGCCGGGATCGGGACACCTGGATGCGCAGCGTTCCGTGGTCTCACGGCCGCGCATCCACTTCACCTGGTTGTAGGGCACCCCGACACTGACCGAGAACATTCCGGCGGGTGTGCGGTCGATCACGGCGGTGCACCAGTAGGTGCCCGACGTGGTGTCGGTGTACTGCTGGTAGGCGGACGAGACGTCCGCGCGGTCGAAGACCACCCGCGCCGTCCAGTAGCGGCATACCCGCTGGCCTTCGATGGCCCCGGTGACATCGGTCGGGAAGTGCACGCCGTCGTTCTCGTAGGCCTTGTAGATCACCCCGGAGGACGAGATGCGCATGAAGTGCACCGGCAGGTCCAGATGCCGAGTGGCGAGGTTGGTGAACCGGTGGGCGGCCGTCTCATAGGACACCGCGTAGGCGTCTCTCAGGTCTTCGATGGCGATGTCCCGGGCCGCCTTTGCCCCACGCAGCAGCGCGAGCGCACCTGCCTCGGGGATCAGCAGGGCCGCGGCGAAATAGTTGACCTCGACCCGCTGCTTCAGGAACTCCGGGTAGTCCTGGGGCGCCGGGTGGTCGAGCACGACGTGCGCCAGCGCCTGCAGCGCCAGGGCACGTGAGTCATGTTGGCCGGCCTCGGGCTGGGGCAGGTAGATGATCCGGTGCGCGAGGTCGGTCACCGTGCGGGTGGACTCCGGCAGTTCGCTGGTGTGCAGCAGGCGGAACCCGAGGTGTGCTGCTATCCGTTCGACCACGTGGCGCGTCGTGGGGCCGCCCTGATAGCCGGTCGCGGTGAGCAGGTCGCTCGCCGACCTCTCGATCTCGCCGAAGTAGTTGTCCTGACGCCGCATCCGGTTGCGAAGCTCGGCGTTGGCCCGGCGAGCCTCCTCGGGGGTGGCGACCCGCTCGGCCTGGACCGTGGCCAGCGCCCGGTGCAGGCCGACCAGCGCTTCCAGCGCCTCGCTGGGCAGCCGGGGCCCCGTGCGTACGGCGGGGATGTGCAATGCCTGGAAGGAGTCGGCTCGCTGAGCCTTCTCCAGCTCGATCTCCAGGGCCGCGCGCCGGCTGGGCGCGGTGACGGTCAGCAGGTCGGTCAGTCCTGTCCCGAGCACCGTAGCCAGGGTGGTCAGCACCGTGAGCTTGGCCTCGCGTTTGCCGTTCTCGATCAACGACAACGCTGACGCGGACATCGACGCGGCGCTGGCGACGTCGTCGAGAGTCCGGCCCTGGCCCTGCCGGAGATGACGGATGCGACGGCCGATGGTCAGTGGGTCGGGGCCGATGGGGGCGGCAGGGCTGGCAGGGCCGGCAGGGCTGGCCGCGACGGGGCCCGGCGCCGCTGCTGGGGCCGCGGCCGGGGGGTGCTGTGCGCGCGCGCGTCCGGCGGTGCGCGCCGCACCTCGAGTGGCGACTGCACGGGCCGGGTTGGTCACTGCACCACGATAACGCAAAATTCGCGGTTCTTCACATGGTGTCAGGTAGCAGACCACAGCTTCTTGACGCAGGGTTGAGTCAGCCAGCCATCACGCCCGGTCCAGAGCCGAGCGAACTCCGAGAGGACCAGATCGCCATGACCGCCACAGCGTCGCCGACCGTCAACAACCACACCGCTACGCCGACGTCCGACGACGCGGCGCTGCTTCGCCAGGAGTGGGCGGACGACGTGCGCTGGGCCGGCATCGAACGCAGCTATACCGCCGACGACGTCGTGCGGCTGCGCGGCACCGTGGTCGAGGAGCACACGCTGGCACGGCTGGGCGCGCAGAAGCTGTGGGCCCAGCTGCACACCGCGACGTTCACCCGGGCGCTGGGCGCGTTGACCGGCAACCAGGCTGTGCAGATGGTCCGCGCGGGTCTGGACGCCATCTACCTGTCGGGGTGGCAGGTCGCAGCCGATGGCAACCTGGCGGGTCAGACATACCCGGACCAGAGCCTGTACCCGGCGAACTCCGTCCCTGCGGTGGTCCGGCGGATCAACAACGCGCTGCTGCGCGCCGACCAGATCGACCACAGCGCGGGCAGTCCTGGCACGGACTACCTGGTCCCGATCGTGGCCGACGCGGAGGCCGGGTTCGGCGGTCCGCTCAACGCGTTCGAGCTGATGAAGTCCATGATCGCCGCCGGCGCCGCCGGCGTGCACTGGGAGGACCAGCTCGCCTCGGAGAAGAAGTGCGGGCACCTCGGTGGGAAGGTGCTCGTGCCCACGTCCCAGCACGTCCGCACCTTGAACGCCGCCCGGCTGGCCGCGGACATCTGCGGTGTGCCGACCCTGGTCGTCGCGCGCACCGACGCGCTGGCCGCCGACCTGCTGACCAGCGACATCGACCCGACCGACGAGCCGTTCATCACCGGAGCGCGCACCGGCGAGGGCTTCTTCCGCGTCCGCAACGGCATCGAGCCCGTGCTGGCACGTGCCAAGGCGTACGCCCCCTACTCCGACTTGATCTGGGTCGAGACCGGCACGCCTGACCTCGGTCTGGCCCGCGAGTTCGCGACCGAGCTGCACCGGCACTTCCCCGGCAAGATGCTCGCCTACAACTGCTCTCCGTCCTTCAACTGGCGCTCGCACCTGGACGACGCGCAGATCGCCGGCTTCCAGGACGAGCTGGCGGAGCTGGGCTACCGGTTCCAGTTCATCACCCTGGCCGGGTTCCACGCGCTCAACCACTCCATGTTCCACCTGGCCCAGGGATACGCCCGGACCGGGATGACGGCGTATGTGGAGCTGCAGGAGGCGGAGTTCGCGGACGAGCCCAACGGCTACACCGCCGTCAAGCACCAGGCGGAGGTCGGCACGGGGTACTTCGACAAGGTGTCCACCGCGCTGAACCCGACGAGCGGCACCCTGGCGCTAGCCGGCTCCACCGAGGAGCAGCAGTTCCACTGAACCGGCCACGGTCCGACACCGTGAACGGTTCGACGAAGACCTCGCCCGCACTCCCACACCTGAGGAAGAGAGATGTCATGCACACTCCCACCACGCTGGTCGTCAAGGGCACGATGCACCCGCGGTTCGAGGAGATCCTCACGCCGGAGGCGTTGGCCTTCGTGAGCGCTCTGGACGGCGCGCACGCCGGACGGCGCGCGGAGCTGCTCAGGGCGCGCAGCCAGCGAGCCCAACGGATTGCTGCCGGGGAGCGCCTTGACTTCCTGCCGCAGACCGCCTCGATCCGGGCCGACTCCAGCTGGCGGGTCGCTCCTCCGGCTCCTGGCCTGGAGGACCGGCGCTGCGAGATGACCGGGCCGCCGACGCGGAAGATGTCCGTCAACGCCCTGAACTCCGGCGCCTCGGTGTGGATGGCCGACTTCGAGGACTCGACTTCGCCGAGCTGGTTCAACATCATCGACGGGCAGATCAACCTCTACGACGCCATCCGCGGACAGATTGACTTCACCGAGGATGGCAAGGAGTACCGCGTCGGACAGCAGACGCCGACAGTCATGGTCCGCCCGCGCGGCTGGCGGCTGTGCGAGAAGCACCTGATCGCCGACGGGCGGCCCCTCCCCGCCTCCTTGGTCGACTTCGGCCTGTTCTTCTTCCACAATGCGGGACGGCTGATCGAGAACGGCGCCGGGCCGTACTTCTACCTGCCCAAGCTGGAGTCGCACCTCGAGGCGAGGCTGTGGAACGACGTGTTCGTGCAGGCTCAGGCGCTGCTGGGGATACCGCAAGGCACCATCCGGGCAACCGTGCTGGTCGAGACGCTGCCCGCGGCGTTGGAGATGGAGGAGATCCTCTACGAGCTGCAGGACCATTCCGCCGGTCTGAACGCCGGACGCTGGGACTACATCTTCTCCTACATCAAGACCTTCAGCGGGCGTGGACCGGAGTACGTGCTGCCAGATCGCGCACAGATCACGATGACCACACCGATGATGCGCGCGTACACCAGCCTCCTGGTCGCCACCTGCCATCGGCGTGGCGCCCACGCGATCGGGGGGATGGCCGCCTTCGTGCCCAACCGGCAGGACGAGGCAGCCACCCGGCAGGCCCTGTCGAAGGTGGCTGCAGACAAGGAGCGGGAGGCCACCGACGGCTTCGACGGCTCATGGGTGGCCCACCCGGGACTCGTGCCGACCTGTCTGGATGCCTTCACCGCCGCTCTCGGCGAGCGACCTCACCAGATCGACCGGCGCCCGAGCGAGGTCGCCGTCACTGCCGACGACCTGCTGGCCGTGGGGTCGATGCCCGGCGCCGTGACGATGGCCGGCGTGAGCACCAACATCTCGGTGGCGCTGCGCTACCTCACGGCCTGGGTCAACGGCCAGGGCGCGGTCGCCCTCGACAGCCTGATGGAGGACGCCGCCACGGTCGAGATCTCGCGCGCCCAGATCTGGCAGTGGCTGCGCCACCGGACCAAGCTGGCCGAGGGGCTGGTCCTCACGCGGAGCCTGGTCGAGGAGCTGATCACCCACGAGGTCGAGCGGCTGCACCAGCAGGCCACCGACTCACGGGGACACCGCCATGTCGACGAAGCGCGCGACGTCTTCACCGAAGTGGCGCTCGGTGCCGAGCTGCCCGACTTCTTCACCCCGTACGCCTACGTGCGGTACCTCATCGACCGGCCACTCCAGCCGACCGGACCGATCACGAAGGAAGACCTTCAGCTGTCGATGAAGGTGCCGCCGCAGGAGACCGTCGGGGCACCGAGCCGCTGAGCGGAGGTATGGACCTTGACCTGGTCCTCTGCAGCTGCCGGCTCGGCGCACCGCTGGGCACCCCCAGCCCGCTGGGACACCGTGGCGCGGCCGCCGCTCGATCGTGCCAGGCTTGGGTCATGGCCAACGAGGCGCTGGACATCGTCGAGAAGCTGTCCCTGTTCTCCGAGCACTGGTCACCCAAGGTGGTGGCGCGGATGAACGACTATGAGATCAAGGTCGTCAAGCTCAACGGCGAGTTCGTCTGGCACACCCACGAGGACACCGACGAGCTGTTCCTGGTCATTGACGGCGCGCTGACGATCCAGTTGCGGGACGGGAACGTCAGCCTCAAGCCGGGGCAGCTCTTCGTCGTTCCGAAGGGCGTGGAGCACTGCCCGATCGCTGACGAAGAGGTCCATGTGCTGCTCATCGAGCCGGTCGGCGTGGTCAACACCGGCGACGCCGGCGGGTCGCTGACTGCCGCGTACGACAACTCACTGGCATAGCCGCGCCCGGTCAGGGATCGGGTCAATGGCGCGCCGCGTCCCAGCCCTTCGCCACACCCGCCGCGAGGTGATGGTGCGCCCGCAGACCGCGCGCACGGCTTCGTGCGGCGGGCGGCAGCGGTCACCTCCTCATCTGGCCGCCCGGGGGTATTGACCGCTCGACATACCCGGTATAGCGTCACCAGGCATACCGAGTATGGAGAACCGATGACGATCCGGCACAGCCTGCTAGCGCTGCTTGCGCAGCAGCCCATGTACGGCGCGCAGCTGCGCACCGAGTTCGAGGCCCGGACTGGCAGCACCTGGCCGCTCAACGTCGGGCAGGTCTACACGACGCTGTCCCGGCTGGAGCGGGACGGCCTGGTCGAGGCGGCCGGCCAGCCGGACGGGGAGGGGCGGATCGCCTACCGGCTGACCGCCCTCGGGGCCGAGGAGATCCGGCGCTGGTGGACTGCGCCGGTCGACCGCGGCGCCACCCCGCGCGACGAGCTGGCGATCAAGCTGGCGCTCGCGGTGACCGTCGACGACGTGGACGTGCGGCAGGTCGTGCAGACCCAGCGCACCGCCACCGTCCGGCACCTGCAGGACCTGACCCGGCTCAAGCAGCGAGCCGACCGCACCGGCGAACGCCACGAGCTGGCCTGGCTGCTGGTGCTGGAGAACCTCGTGTACGCCGCGGAGGCCGAGGTCCGCTGGCTCGACCACGTCGAGACCGCGCTGGCCCGCGCTGCACTGAGCCCGCCGCTGAGCCCGTCGCGGCCGGCCGCCGCTGCGGCCACTCCATCCGAGCTCGACCCGACCGCAGAGGTGACCCGTTGAACGGTGCGTCTCAGTCCCCTACCCGCTCCGGGCCGGTGCTCGAGCTGGAGCACGTGGGCCGGGTGCACGGCACCGGCGCGACGGAGGTCCGCGCGCTGGTCGACGTGTCCCTGGTCATCCACCCCGGCGAGCTGGTCGCCGTCATGGGGCCGAGCGGGTCGGGCAAGTCAACGCTGCTCAACCTCGCCGGCGGCCTGGACACGCCGACGAGCGGGCGCGTGCTGGTCGAGGGGGCCGACGTCGGCTCGCTGACCGGCGACGCGCTTGCCGCCCTGCGCCGGCGAAGCGTCGGGTTCGTCTTCCAGGACTTCAACCTCATCCCGTCGCTGACCGCCGCCGAGAACGTCGCCCTGCCCCTGGAGCTGGACGGCCAACGGGTACGGGACGCGCGGCGCAGCGCGCTCGCCTCGCTGGACGACGTCGGGGTCGAGGACCTCGCCGACCGCTACCCCGACCAGATGTCCGGCGGCCAGCAGCAGCGTGTCGCCATCGCCCGAGCCCTGGTCGGACGGCGGCGGCTGGTGCTCGCCGACGAGCCGACCGGCGCCCTGGACTCGCACACCGGCGAGGCCGTCCTGCGCGTCCTGAGGTCCCGCTGCGACGCCGGGTCGGCCGGGCTGCTGGTGACGCATGAGGCGCGGCACGCTGCGTGGGCGGACCGGGTCGTCTTCCTGCGCGACGGCGTGGTCGTCGACACGACCGGTACGCCGCCGCCGGCCGAGGCGCTGCTCGACCCCGCGCTGGCGAGCTGAGGTGGCGACGCAGGTGCTCGACCGGCGGCGGACCCGAGGCAGGTCCGGCGGCGTCGACGCCGCATCGGGCGGGCTGGCCGGCCGCGGGTCGCGGTGGTGGGCCGGGTGGCGCGTAGCCGTGCGGATGGCCCGGCGCGACGTCCGCCGGCACAAGGTCCGCAGCGCGCTGATCGCCGTCATGGTCGGCCTGCCGGTCCTGCTTCTCACGGCTGGCGCGACGCTGATCGCCAGCAACGACGTCAACACGGTCGAGTCGATCCCCCGCGTCATGGGCGCGACCGCCGCCCGGGTCGCGGTTGACAGGAGCGGCACCAACCAACAGGTCGCCCAGAACGCGACGGGTAGCGGGACCACCAACGCCTCGCGGCCGCTTGCGACGCTGCCCGGGCATCGCGCCGGATCGGTATGGACGCCCGCCCAGATCGGCTCCCTGCTCGGCGCCCGCGCGCTTCCAGTCCTCACTATCGACAGTACCGTTCGGGTCGGCGAACACCGCCTTCACCCCGTCATCCTCGGCGTGGACGGCCGAGACCCGGCGATCCGCCCGATGGTCTCGCTGCTGTCCGGGCGCTGGCCCGCAGCGTCCGGCGAGGTGCTCGTGACGGCCGCGGGCCGGTCGCACGGCCTGCCAGCGACGGGCCGGTTCTCGCTCAAGCTGACCAAACCAAACTCCGGTAAGAACTTCGACACCACCGCCACGGTCATCGGCACGGCCGAGGCACTCGCTCCCAACCAGAAGCCCGACCTGGTCACCCTGCCGCAGACAGTGGACCTGGCGGGAGCGGCCTGGGACTTCCTCATCGACCGCTCGCAGCCGGTGACCTGGAGCGACGTGCGGCGGCTCAACGCGTACGGGTTGACCGTCGCCAGCCGGCAGGTGTTCCTGCACCCGCCGACCAGGGACGAGCTGGACCCCACCATGCAACGTGACGAGGGCGGGAGCAGCGGCACCGGCCGGGCCGTGGTCGTGCTCCTTGCTGTCGGCATCCTCATCGAGACCACCCTGCTGGCCGGTCCGGCCTTCGCGGTCAGCGCCGCCCGCCAGCGGCACTCCCTCGCCCTGGCAGCCAGCAACGGAGCGCAGGCTCGCCAGCTGCGCCGGTCGGTGCTCGGCCAGGCGCTGGTCCTGGGCGTGCTCGCGGCAGTCGTGTCGGTGGCCCTGGGCGCTGGGGTCGCCGCCGCGGCCATCGCGCTGTGGACGCTGCACGACCCGGCGTTTGACGTCGGCCCGTTCGACGTCCCGGGGGTGGAGGTAGGCGCGATCCTGCTCTGCGCCGTCCTGGCCGCGCTTGTCGCAGCCCTGCTCCCGGCCCGGGGCATCGGCCGGCTCGACATCGTCGGCGTGCTCCGCGGTCGGGTCGGCGCCGGGCGCCCGCGCCGGGGCCTGCCCGTCGCCGGGGTGCTCGTCATGGTCGCCGGTGGGGCGGTGTGCATCCTCGCAGCGCGCTATCCCGGCGCCGAAACGGTCGCTGCCGCCGCGGCGGTCGTCCTCGTGCTCGGCGCACTCATGGTCATCCCGGTCATCCTGGCGTTCGCCGGACGGCTCGGAGGGCGGCTGCCGCTGGCCCTCCGGCTCGCCACCCGCGACACCGCCCGCCAGCGCGGCCGCTCCACCCCTGCCGTTGCCGCCATCATGGCCGCGGTGGCCGGCCTGACCGCGCTGTCGATCGGCTACGCCAGCGACAACGAGCAGGCGATGCGGGAGTACCAACCGCGCGTCCCGATGGGTCAGGGCCAGATCTACACCAGCGGCTCTGACGCGGCGTCGTTGACCGCCACGGTGCGGCGGGCGGCTCCCGACCTGGCGGTCCAGGCGCTCGGTCAGGTCGGTTTCAACGGTGGGAACGGCCCGTCGAGAACCACCCAGACCGTGCTCAGCGCGCAGCCCCCGGGGTGCACCGCACAAGCGAGCATCGCCCTGGACGACCCGAGCACCAACCTTCGCTGCGTCAGACTGGGGACGTCCGGTTTGGGTGAGCGGACTGCCATCGCGGTCATGACCGGTGCTGGTGCTGCCACTCAGCTGGGCCTTGGCCCGGCACAGCGGGGACTGCTCGACCGCGGCGGCGTGCTCGTGGCCGACCAAGCGCTCATCACCGGCGGCCGGCTCGCGTTCGTTCGCGGTAGTCAGCGGGGCCTGAGCTCGGACTCTCCGCCGCCTCCGACGGTCACCCAGCGGCTCACCGTGCCGGCCGCCGCCGTGCCAGCCAGCACATGGGAGCAGGCGTTCCCGCAGTCTGCCGTCGGCGCCATCGTCACGGACCGGACGGCCCGGTCGCTGCATTGGGCTTACGACGTAACCCAGGTGCTGGTCCGCTCGCCTACCGGCGCCATCTCCACCGCCGATGAACAGCAGGTCAACGACCGGCTGGGCGACGAAAGCCAGCTGTACGTCGAGCGCGGCTTCCAGCGGCATGACGCGCAGGTCATGGCGATCCTGTTCGGCGTCGCGGCGCTGCTGGTGCTGATCGCGGCGCTGATCTCGACCGCGCTCTCGCTGGCCGAGAGCGACGCCGACATGTCGACGCTCGCGGCAATCGGAGCGACGCGGCGCACCAGGCGGGCATTCGCGGCCAGCCAGGCCTTCGTGGTCACGCTCGCTGGCTGCGTGATCGGCGTGCTCGTCGGGCTGACCCCCGGCATCGCGGTGACCTGGCCGTTGACCCGGACGGTCAACACCGTCGGCAACCCGCCCACCGTCCACGACGTGGTCCATGGCCCGTACGTCGACATCCCGTGGTGGCAGCTGCTCTGCGTCGTGGCGCTCGTGCCACTCGTCGCCGCGGGGCTGTCGGCGCTGGCAGTCCGGCGCGCGCCCCGCCATGGTCCGCCGGCTCGGATGAGCAACGTGCGGGACGCCCGGGCGCTCGTCTAGGGCGAATTCACGGCGGGGCAACGCGCCCCTCCGGCCACGCGTGTACTCGACCGTGTACGTGCCGGCGCCGCGCCCGCCCGGGCACCCGCGGGTCAGAGATCTCCTCCACAGCCCGGCCTGCAACGAGCCCTGCACCTCTGTCATCGTCGCACTCATCAGGGAAGCCTCCTCCCCGCCCTCCAAGACACTGATCATGACCATCCTGGTGCCTCATCCAAGGCTGACAGAGAGGGCCAGCGCCTCCTACAGGGTGGTGCCTGCCTCCGCGACTCCGCGGCCCGGCGTGGGCTCCTTGAGCTGGCCAACGGCACCCGCTCTGAGGCGTGCGGCCTCTTCGGGCGCTTGGAGTAGCCGGGCTTCGATCCCGTCCAGGGCCAGGTTGAGGGCGACCTGCACCGGGGTGACGGAGCGCGTCGCCTGGGCAAGCAGCAACCCCCCTTGTGCCGCGGCGAGCAGCCCGAGTGCTAACGCGTCGGGGTCGGCATCGGCCCCCAGCTCACCACGCTCGCGCATTGCCCGCATTCCGGTGGACAGTCGGTCCTGCCAGGAGGCGAAGCCGTCGGTGAGTGCGGCACGGGCGGCGGGATCGCTGTCGGCGAGCTCGCTAGTCAGCCGACCGAGCGGGCAGCCGCCGGCGCAGCCGTTCTGCTCGTTGAGGGCGATCATCCGGTCACGCCAGCGGCGCAGACCAGTCATCGAGTCCAGGCTGTCGAGCTCGGGCTGCTGCGCGTGCAGGACGCGCTCGACCTGCCGTTCGATGACCGCGCGGACCAGCGCCGACTTGTCTGCGAAGTAGTGGTACAGCTGCGACTTGCTGGTGGCTGTCGCTCCCCGGACCTCGTCCAGGCTGGTACCGGCGACCCCGTGCTCGTGGATGAGCGCAGCCGCGGCCGCGACGATACGGTCGCGGGTCGCCCGTCCGCGCGTGGTGAGAGCCGAGCCGTCAACGGGGGCGGAGGCGGGCATGGGGACGACGATACCGCCGAGTGGACTTGACAGTCCATACCTGCCCCCGGTACTCCTGGACTCGACAGTCCACAACCTGCAACCCCCTGGAGACTTCATGTCCCGCCTCGAGAACGGCCAGAAGTTCCCGTCCCTGCAGCTGCCGCTGGTCGGCGGGGGGACGTTGTCGCTGCCCGATGACCTGTCCGGCGGCTTCGCCGTCGTGCTGGTGTACCGGGGTGCGTGGTGCTCCTACTGCAAGGGCCAGCTCGCCGCCTTCGGCCGGGCCAAGGACAGCCTGGCGAGCGCCGGCATCACGGTCACGGCCCTGTCGGTGGACGACGAGCAGACATCGAGCGCCCTGGTGGACACCCTGCGTCTAAGCTTTCCGGTGGCCCACAGCGCCGACGCTGACAAGGTCGCGGCCGAGCTCGGCTCCTACGTCAACGACGAGCCGCGCTACCTGCAGTCCACCGGGTTCGTGCTCGCTCCCGACGGCGCGGTAGTCACGGCGGTGTACTCCTCCGGCGCGATCGGGCGCTTGGTGCCCGAGGACGTCGTCGGCCTCGTCGGCTACCTGCAGGACCACGCCTGACCGCTCGCTGACCGGCACTGCCCGTCCTCCCCGAAGGAGCTTCATGGACCTGCAGGATCGCTCGATTGTCCTCACCGGCGCCGGCAGCGGCATCGGCCGCTCGCTGGCGTTGCAGCTCGCGGACCACGCCGCGCGGCTGACCCTCGTGGGACGACGCGCCGAGCCGCTGGAGGAGGTCGCCGCCTAGGTCCGGGAGAGGGGCGGCCAAGCCTTCGTGCTGTCGTCCGACCTGACGGCCCCAGGCTCTCCCGCCGCGGTGGTCGCCGCCACCCAGGAGCAGTTCGGCGGCATCGACGTCCTGGTCAACAACGCCGGCAACGTACGGGCGGGTCGCCTCGAGGCGATCCAGGAGTCGGAGGTGCTTGCCCAGATCGCACTGAACCTGGCCGCACCGATCCTGCTGACGCGCGCCGCCCTCCCGGCGCTGCGGGCCTCCGCCGGCGGCCTGGTCGTCAACATCTCCTCGGGTATAGCGCTGATCGGGATGCCGTTCTACGCGACCTACGCCGCCACCAAGGCCGGGATCGCCCACTTCGGGGAGGCGCTGCGCCGCGAGCTGCACGGCGAGGGGGTGCAGGTCCTCAACGTCTACCCGGGCGCCACCAGCACCCCGATGATGGCCAGCTCGCAGGCGGGGCCGGAGCACGGCTTCACCTACGAGAGCCCCGAGGACGTCGCCGCCGCGACAATCGCCGGGATCGCCGCCGGCAGCCTCACCGTGGTCCGTGGCGGCCAGACCCGCAACCAGATGATCGCCTTGAACCGGAACGACCCCGCCGCGGTCGACGAGATGCTCGCCGGGCGCAAGACCGAGCTGGAGCAGGCCGTCGCGGAAGCACTCGAGCCTGTGACCAGCGCACGACGGGGCACTGCTTCCATGACCTCCGCGGACACCCCACACCAGCCGCCCTGGCGGGTGCCCTGACCCGCCAGGGCACGCCAAGGGGGCCGGGGCAGTGGCGTTGGCCAGCGCTGGCGATGTTCGCGGTCGGCTACGGGGCGAACCAGTTCGTGCCACTGCTGGCCGTCTACCGCACCACCCTGCACCTGTCCGACGCCGACGCCACGGCCGTCTTCGGTGTGTACGCCGTCGGCCTGATCCCGGGCCTGCTGCTGGGCGGCCGGGCCAGCGACCGGTACGGGCGGCGCCCCCTCATGCTCGCCTTCGCTGCGCTGTCACTGCTCGCCACAGCCGTGCTGATCACCGGCCGCTGGGGTGTGGGCGGGCTGTACGGCGGGCGGCTGCTCACCGGCGTGGTGTCCGGGACGGTCTTCACCGTCGGCACGGCCTGGGTGAAGGAGCTCTCGGACGGCTCTCCGGCCGGCACCGGCGCCCGCCGGGCCGCCCTTGCGCTGACTGCGGGCTTCGGCGTCGGCCCCCTCGTTGCCGGACCGGTCGCGCGATGGGCGCCCGCCCCCGAAGTTCTGCCCTACGTCGTGCACCTGCCCCTCGCCGGCACGGCGCTCGCCCTGTTGCCCAGAGCGCGCGAGACCCGGCCCCCCGGCTCCCCCCCCGGCACGCCGACCACCCCTGCTGCCACAGTCCGTGTCCTCCATCCGGTTCCGGCGGGTGGTCCTGCCGCTGGGGCCCTGGGTCTTCGGCAGCGTGACGCTGGTGTTCACCAGCCTCCCGGCGCACGGCGCCGGCCCAGTCGGCGTCCTGGGTGTCGCCTTTCCCGGGCCGCTGGCGGCGGTCTCACTCGCCGCCGGCTACGCGGTCCAGCCCTGGGGTCGGCGGCTGCACATCCGCGCGGCGGCCGGCGGCGCCGGCGCACCGGGTGTCGGCCTGGCGTTCGTGACGACCGGCTGCCTGGCGGCCGCCGGAGCGACCGCCCACCCCGGTCTGCTGGCGGCGACCGCAGCGGCGCTGCTGCTCGGCGCCGGATAGGGCCTGTGCCTCATCGTCGGACTGCGTGAGGTCGAGCAGCTCGCAGCCGCCGAGGAGCTCGGCGCAGTCGTCGCGCTCTTCTACAGCCTCGCCTACAGCGAACTGGCCATCCCCTACCTGCTCGCGCTCGCCGCCCCCCACCTCGGTTACCCCTCAGCCCTGCTGGTCACCGCCGGCGCCGCGAGCCTGACCCTGATCGTCGTGCTGTCCTGCGCAGGCCGCCGGCCGCTGCACCAACAGCAACCCCCCACTCAGCGCCCAACCTGAGCAGCTACAGCCGGTGTTGATCGAGGGCGCAGAGGACCGCCGAGCCGTGGTTGCCGACACCGGGCGAGAGGGACGCGTTGTGGTCGGACACGTTCGGCACGGCGTCCCGGTTCGGTCACGCGGACACCCCGCAGCTGCCGGCGACGGGTTTCTTTACCGAGCCGGCCGAGGCCGCCGCTGGGTTCTAGCTGCTCCGGTGCGTCAACGCCGCCAGGGGCCGGTAAACGGGTCGTGCGGAACCACCAGACTGTGAGCCTGGGGCGAAGGCGGGGAGTGATCCTCCTTGAGCTGTGATCCGCCTGCGCGCCGAGAGAGAGAGGGACCCGCCTGGTGTCGACACCCTTAGGCGGGTCCCTTTAGACCAGCGGTTCCGAGCGTTTGCCAGGCAAGAACAACGGTCACCGGCTTTGATGGACCTTGCAGGTTGGTCCCAGCGAGCGAGGAGCCCGATGAGCAAGCGCTACAACCCTCCACCGAACTGGCCGCAACCCCCCGAGGGGTGGACGCCGCCTCCCGGTTGGACACCCGATCCCTCATGGGGGCCCATTCCAAAAGGTTGGAAGCTGTACGTTGACGACCGCAACTGGTTCATGCGACACAAGATCCTTACGGCCATCATGGGCATTTTTCTGCTAGCCATCGTCGGCAGCGCCCTCGGCTCCGGAGGCGGCGGTACCACCACCACACCTAGCGCGTCAGACCCGTCCTCCACCTCATCGGCTGTACCGTCAGCAACCTCATCGTCGACGCCACCGGCATCAAGCACCAAGGCAGCGCAGAAACCTACGCCGAGCAAGAAGCCGCAGCCAGCCGTGGCCGGCATCGGCACGCCGGTTAAGGATGGCAAATTCCAGTTCACGGTGAAGTCTGTAAAGTGCGGCACCAAGCGCATCGGCGATCGATACTTGGGTACAACGGCTCAGGGCCAGTTCTGCTTGGTGAGCCTTCAAGTAAGGAACATTGGCAACGAGGCGCAGACCCTCGACGGCAGCAGTCAGGTCGCCTACGACGCTAAGGGGCACAAGTTCGCCGCTGACACGGCCGCTGCCATCTACCTTTCCAACGCACAGACCTTTCTGAACGACATCAACCCTGGTAACGCGGTCAGCGGCACCGTAGTTTATGACGTTCCCAAAGGCACGAAGCTGACCTCTGTGGAGTTGCATGATTCTGCCTTCTCGGGCGGCGTCAAGGTAGCGTTGTGACGCATTGCCCCCTCGACAGGTCGGCAGAATCACGCCGGGCAGGCAGCCGCGGGTGAAGGAGAGCGTGCAGGGAAGGAGGCACGCGCACATGAAGGGACCAGCCTAGGCTGATGATCACGATAAGGAGCTAATGACACTGAAATACTTTCTCGTGACAGTGAACATTGCGGCGCTTACAGCCTGCGGAGGGCGACTACCACGGCCAGCACCAAGACTGTGACTATCACGACTGCAACAACAGTGACAGAGAGTCCGTCGAGCGACACCAGCTTGACATCGACTGACGCTTCGACAGACACATCGTCGGATTCTTCATCGGATACGACGCCCACGTTCAACGGCAAAGCCAAGGATTTCGAGATAAAGTTGAAGATCCTGAAGAAAGAATGCTTCGGCTCTTCGGGTTGCAACATCACCTTCCGCATCGACCCTACTTATACCGGCACGAGCGCCATGCCAGATCAAGGCACCGTCGAGGTGACCTACGATGTTTACGGCGGCGACAGTGGGCCGCAGACCAACACGTTCACGATCTCGGGCGGCAAGGCCAGCTTCGACAGCGAGGAGGATTTGAGCACGTCTGCTCATCCGCACATCACGGTCAAGGCGACTGGAGTTACTTATGACCCCGCGCAGTAAGAGCCGTCTCTTGCTTGCGGGCTGAGCAGTAACTGCCAAGCTGTCCGCGCAGAGACCTACCCTTCCTCCGCATGGACGGCATGCCGGACCCGCGGGAGCCGTGCCCTCACTGGTTCTGGCGTGGCCGGCGCCCTGGCGTCCCGGGCTGAGTGGCCCGACCGCGACGAGCGCGCTGTGTGCGTGCTCTGCGGGGAGCTGGTCGACAACGGACGGCGCCGCCCCCACCCCGAAGGGAAAGAGGCCGCTGCCGTGTGGCGTAGGTCTACGCACCAGGTCCTCTGACAGCGCGAGGTCTCGATCAGTAGGGCAGAAGACAGATTCCGGTGTCCCCCGCAGGAGTTGGTGTTCTGAGCGTTGTCCCCTGGCGATCCATAGCAAGTACGTCCGAGGCCGCGGCCTCGGGGCGGATGAGGACATGCGCTGGAGCGGGTTGCTGGTGGTGATGGCCGTGCGGGTGCTGGCGTCGAGTCCGCGCATTCCGGGGTCCACCAAGGCCTTGCCGCTGTTGTTGTTGTCGCACTGATTGGGATTGTTGAGCCAGCGATCGTGGCCCCCTACGTAGACGGTGCTGCTGTCGGGTGCGGTGCCTCGGAGGGTGCGCATGGAGCGGCTTTCCTGACGATTGACACTACTCAGCGGGAGACTTTCACGCGGAACATCTCCGCACCTGCTCGGTCAGCGAAGACCAGAATCCCCTTGCCCTTCGGGAACTTGAAAGAGATCGTTCCGTAGACCTTTTGGCCGGGCTTGGGCTTCGGCTGGTCCAGCAAGCCATCCTGCTGCGTTCCCATCTTGAGGTACTCGCACCCGAAGTTCCCCTCGGTGACGGAGGCAACTCGGCCATCAGAACCCTCCCAACTAGCCACATCGAGCGGGTATAGGTCACCCGGGACTTACCTACGTTGCGCACGTAGAACGCCAAACAACCGAACTGCCTGCTTGCGTCGGGGCGCGCCGTGTTGGCTTGATCAGGCTCAGGCACCTTGGTAGCCGTCTTGAAGCCGACCAGATTCACTTGCAGTTCGGCACCGGGCACGTTCATTGTGTCGTCGGCGGCGGTCTTAACCTTGACCGACTGCCCGACAGCCAGCACGGGTGCCGTCGCGGGCAGAGCCGGGACGGCACTGCTAGCGCCATTGTCGGTACCCGCACACTGCTCCGTCCACTGCTGTTGGCTGAGAGTGGAGCTGGTCGAACAGTCGGGCTTCGTGGTGTGGCTAGATGCGCCGGGACTAGCCGAAGGCGGTGTCGTCGCGGAGGGTGTCGCGGTAACCGTCTTGGTCACAACAGTTGGCGACGCTGATCCGCTACCGCCACAAGCCGCCAGGGCGAGCACGGCCGCGGAACCGAGTAAGCCACGTTTCATAGGCGGAGTGTGTCAGAGGCCTCCGGGCTGCCTGCCTCCAGGACTAAGAGCGCCGGGCCAGCCGGGGTACTGCGGCGTCGGATGGCCCGTTCCGCGACCGCACGGTGATGTCGCCGCAAGGCCGAGTCGTTGCCGTCGCACTCGGTCGGGCCGATTCACCCAGAACCGCAGCATCGTCCTGCCGTAGGTCGCTCACGCCGACAGCGACCGGTCGATGACGACGGAGCATCCCGCTGCGGCGAAACGCTTCGCAGTTGGACGCGTATCGGACACGAGGCCAGCAGTACAACAGCCTTTGACTCGCGTTTCCGCACGTCAAAGGCCGTCCCGAGATGGTGGGCGATACTGGGTTTGAACCAGTGACCTCTTCCGTGTCAAGCATTACTCCGGTGCTTAACGCTCCGCCACTGAGCACGAAACCCATCCCCAGACATCCGTCGTTGTCCGTCCAAGTGCTCGCCCGTTGTCAAGCAATTAGTCAAGCCGTGCGGGCACTACCTAGCCCTCATGGCGCATCAGCGAACACTCTGCGCTCGGCGGCAGTCCAGGCGAAGCTGTTTCCGTTGGGTTGGTAGCGACGAACGTGGTGGGTGCTGCGGATCCGTGCGCGCATCGCGGCGAGATCGGGCAGGTCGGCGCCCAGAGTACGGGCCTGCACCAGGACATTACCCAGCGCCGAGGCCTCGACCGGCCCCGCCAGCACCGGGACTCCGCACGCGTCCGCGGTGAGCTGACAGAGCAGCTCATTGAGGGCTCCCCCGCCGACGACGTGGACGACCTGGACCGAAGTGTCGGTCAGCCTCTCGGCGTCGCGCAGGCACCGGCGGTAGGCCAGCGCCAGGCTCTCCAATATGCATCGGACGGTTGGCGCCCAGCCGCTTGGAGAGGCTTGGCCGTGATCGCGGCACCACGTAGCGATCCGCGCCGGCATGTCTCCCGGTGAGAGGAACGCGGGGTCGTCCGGGTCGACCAATGCGGCGAAGGCCGGGGCGGCGGCGGCCTCCTGCAGCAGCGTGGCCAGGTCTGCGGTGGCTCCTGAGGCGGTGAAGGTGCGAAGGCTCTCCTGAAGCAGCCACAGCCCCATAACGTTGCGCAGGAAGCGGATCCGACCATCCACGCCACCTTCGTTGGTGAAGTTTGCCACCCGGGCTGCCTCTGTCAGTACAGGCTGCTCGAGCTCGAGCCCGACCAGGGACCACGTTCCTGACGAGATGTAGGCGAACTGTGACTCTTGTTCGGCGGGGACGGCCACGACCGAGGAGGCCGTGTCGTGCGAGCCGACAGCGATGATCGGGACCGCCGCGGAGAGCCCGATCTCCACCGCCACGTCGGGCAGCAACGTGCCGATGACGTCGCCCGGTTCACGTAGAGGGGGCAGCAGACCTACCGGTATGCCGGCCCGGCGGCATAGCCGCTCGGACCAGGTGCGGGAGCGGACGTCGTACAGCTGCGTGGTGGAGGCGTTGGTCGCCTCTGCACCGACCTGCCCGGTGAGCCAGTACGCGAGCAGGTCGGGAATCAGCAGCAGCTGCTTCGCGGCGGCGAGCTGCGGGGTGCCGAGCGCGGAGACCAGCTGGTAGATCGTGTTGAACGGCAGCTGCTGCAGCCCGGTGATGGCATAGAGCTCGGTCTCCGAGATGTCCTGTATCAGTCGTTCCATCGCCCCTTCGGTCCGCGCGTCCCGGTAGTGCACGGGGTTTCCAAGCAGCGCGCCTGACCCATCCAGGAGGCCGTAGTCCACCGCCCAGGAGTCGATTCCGACACCATCAAGGCTGCCGGCGGCACCGGCGAGTCGCAGGCCCTCGAGCATCTCCGAGTACAACCGCAGAATGTCCCAGTGCAAGCTGCCGCCGACGCGGACCCCTTCGTTGCCGAACCGGTGCACCTCGCGTAGTCCGAGGTGCGAGCGGCCAACATGACCCACCATCACCCGGCCACTCGAGGCGCCAAGGTCCACGGCGACCAGGTTGGCCTCGTAACTGGTCATGTCTGGAGACTGATCACCCGCAGGTCCAGGCCCACGAGGTCCGCAACCGCTTCGAGCTCGGCCACCCGATGGCCGGTGCCGAGCGCCCAGTGGTGGGCCACACCACTAGCCGACCACGCGTCCGTCCATTCGCCGGGATCGCAGCCGAAGTCGACGCGGGAGGTGGTGTTGCCGATCCGCAGCAGCGGCCCTGGCACCACCTGCCCCTCGGAGGCCACCATCACGAACCTCCCGTCGCGCATCTGCCCGATACCGAAGACCGTGACGGGGCCGTGCGCCACGTCGAACTCGACCGAGACCCCCCAACCCCGCTTGCCGTGGTAGACGCCGAGACCGCGCAACAGGGGCTTCGCCGAGCTGATCGCCAGGTGCGCTGGGCCGTCGTGTCCCATCTCGACCACGTCGTCCCGGAAGTTCAGCGCCTGCAACTCGGTGAACGACCCTCCGGCCCCCAGCCGGTCCAGCACGAGCATGGCCAGGGACGTCCGAAGCTCGTACTCCCCGCAGACGGGTATGCCCCGGGCGGTGAGCAGGGAAGCGCCAAGGATCAGCCCGGCTCCGACACGTTCGTGCGTCTCACCGTTCAGTCCGCGGTGGTAGTAAGCCATGCTGTCCAGTCCGAAGTCCTCCACCAGTCGGTCCAGCGCCACCGAGACCGTGGCACCCCAACGGAAGTCTTCCACCTGCACCGAGTCGTCGAGCGTGAACGTGTCGCGGGCCAGGGCCATCCGTACCCCGGTCTCGGCTTCGCTGACCTGCTCGACCCGCACTCGTAGGTCGTCGATTTCCAGGATCTCGACGTGACCCCCGAGTTGCGAGCTGACCAGTGTCGGGTCGGTGGACACGTCCATCATCCCGGGGTAGAGGTGGCCCATCAGACCGTGTCGACCATGACGGAACGCAGCCCGCACGCCAGCTGCTTTGACCCAGCGCTCGATTCGCGCCCAGGCACGAGAGTCTTCGACAAAGCCGGACACCGAGCGGAAGGCAACGCCGCATCTCTCGAAGGCGTTGGCCATCTCTGGTAGGGGGCACGCGCCGCAGTAAGCAAGCCACGCGCCGGTGTCGAAGTTCGCGTGATCCATCGTCTCGGTGGGCTGCAGGTTGAGCAGCAGCACGGGGGCGCCGCTGCGCTGCGCCAGCGGGACCAGCATGGTCGCGGTCATGTAAGTGGTGAGAAACCCGATAATCAGGTCGCAGTCGGCCGACCTCAGCTTCTCGGCTGCCGCGGCGCCCTCAGGAGCGTCGGAGATGAAACCGGCATCCACGACTTCACAGTCGAGCGCTGACAACCGCTCGGAAACCCGGCGGGCAGAGGCCTCGAGCTGCGGCAAGAGAGCGGGAAACTGGGGCCAATAGGCGCCCAGTCCTCCGGATACGAGACCGATCCGTGTCTTGCGCGGGGCGATGCGTGGCAGACCGACGGCCGCCTCCGCACTCGTGACGAGCGTCATGCCTACCTCCGGTTGTTGCGGGGTTGGTGCGCCGACTGTTGCCGGCTCGGGGACTTCAGCGTTTGGTCTGTATTTCCCAACCGGCAACCAGGGCCCTCGATGACTCAGCGCAGGAAGCCGGCGGCGACGCCGGCGTCGACGGGGACGTGCATGCCGGTCGTCTGAGACAGGTCGCCGCCGGTGATGGCGAAGACGGCGGCGGCGACGTGCTCGGGCAGGACCTCCCGTTTGAGCAGGGTGCGCCCGGCGTAGTAGTCGCCGAGCTCGGACTCTGGCACGCCGTAGACCGCTGCCCGTTGGGCACCCCAACCCTTGGCGAAGATCCCTGACCCCCGCACGACGCCGTCCGGGTTGACCCCGTTGACTCGGATGCCGTGACCACCCAGCTCGGCCGCGAGCAGCCGTACTTGGTGCGCCTGGTCGGCCTTGGCCGCGCCGTACGCGACGTTGTTGGGGCCCGCGAACACGGAGTTCTTGGACGAGATGTAGACGATGTCGCCACCCATGCCCTGGTCGATGAGAACCTTCGCCGCCGCGCGGGAGACCAGGAACGACCCCTTGGCCATTACATCGTGCTGCACGTCCCAGTCCTGCTCGGTCGTCTCCAACAGGGGCTTCGAGATCGACAGGCCGGCGTTGTTGACCACCAGATCGACACCGCCGAACGCCAGGACCGCGGCGTCCATGGCCGCCTGAACGGCGTCGGCCTCGGTGACATCCACGGCGATCGCGACGGCGCTGTCAGCCGTGCCGATTCCCTCAGCGACCGTCTGGGCGCCCGCCGTGTCACGGTCAGCCACAACGACACATGCGCCCTCGGCGGCGAGACGTTGGGCGATTGCCTTGCCAATCCCGGACCCGGCGCCCGTCACGAACGCCACCCGCGTGGCCAGTGGCTTGGGCTTCGACGCGCGGGCAAGCTTGGCCTCCTCCAGCGCCCAGTACTCGATCCGGAACTTCTCCGACTCTTCGATCGGGTCGTAGTTCGACACCGCCTCGGCCCCGCGCATCACGTTGATCGCGTTGACGTAGAACTCCCCGGCAACCCTCGCGGTCTGCTTGTTTTTGCCGAACGAGAACATCCCCACCCCGGGCACCAAAACGATCGCCGGGTCCGCTCCGCGCATCGGCGGGGAGTCCGGTGTGGCATGCCGCTCGTAGTACGCCGCGTAGTCTTCCCGGTAGACCGCGTGCAGCTCCCGCAGCCGAGTGGCCACATCTTCGAGTCGCGCGGTCGCCGGCAGGTCTACCACAAGAGGCTTGACCTTCGTCCGAAGAAAGTGGTCCGGGCAGGATGTACCTAGCGCAGCCAGGGCAGCGAGCTTTTCCCGGGCGCAGAAGTCCAGAACCGCCTCAGAATCGGTGTAGTGGCCCACTTGGGGGTTGTCCGTGGACGCCAGGCCACGCACCAGCGGCGCCAGGGCAGCCGCCCGGGCATGCCGCTCCGCTTGGGGCAGGGCCTGGAACCCGGGCACGTCCGGCCCGAAGGGATCGGCCTTACCGTGGTCGGTCAGGAACCGCTCCGCGGTGCCAATGATCTGCAGCGAGTGAGCCTCGCACTCCGCTGACGTGGAGCCCCACGCTGTCACGCCGTGCCCGCCGAGGATGCAGCCGATCGCTTGTGGGTTGTCCCGCTGCACCGCAGCGATGTCCAGGCCCAGCTGAAAGCCGGGACGGCGCCAGGGAACCCACACCACGGCCTCACCGAAGCACTCCTTGGTCAGCGCCTCCCCGTCCCTGGCGGTGGCCAGCGCGATACCGGAGTCGGGGTGCAGGTGGTCGACATGGGGCGCGTCCACCAGCGCGTGCATGGCGGTGTCAATGGAAGGAGCGGCGCCGCCCTTGCCGTGAAGGCAGAAGTCGAACGCGGCCACCATCTCATCCTCACCCTCGACGCCGGGGTAGACGCCGACCAACGCTCGGACCCGGTCCAGTCGCAGCACCGCCAGGCCCGTCTCGTTCAGGGTGCCGAGATCCCCTCCGGAGCCCTTGACCCAGAGCAGCTCGACCGGCTGCTGCGTGACCGGGTCGATGACGGCGCCCTTGGCAGAGGTGTTACCGCCAGCGTAGTTGGTGTTGCGAGGGTCCGCCCCGAGGCGGTTGCTGCGGGCGACGAGCTCGGCGGGGGGGTTGGTGGTCATCTCAGGGATCTCATTCGTGTTGTCGGTCAACGTGTCGAGTAAGGGTGTCTTGTTGGGGACGTGGTGTGCGGTTCAGGCGCCCCAGCCGGCCTGGGTGCCGCCGACCCGGGTGGCGACGATCTGCTCGAAGTACCCGCTGCGGTGATACGCGGCGACGGGGTCTGGATCCAGCCCCATATCCGTGCGCAGCTCGGCCAGCAGCGGCCGCACATCGGTGTTGTAGGCGTCCATCACCACGGCGTTCGCGGCGAGCACGTCGCCCGACTGCTGCGCCGCGCGCAGCGCGTCACGGTCTACCAGCAGCGCCTTGGCGCTGGCCTCCTGCACGTTCATCACCGACCGGATGATCGCCGGGATCTTGGCCTCGATGTTGTGGCACTGATCCAGCATGAAAGCGATCCCCCCGTCCGGGGTGAGCGCGTCCCCACGGACGATCTCGTACAGGATCCGGAACAGCTGGAACGGGTCCGCCGCTCCCACCATCAGGTCGTCGTCGGCGTAGAAGCGCGAGTTGAAGTCGAACGCGCCCAACTTCCCGGCCCGAAGCAGGAACGCCACGATGAACTCGATGTTCGTCCCCGGAGCGTGGTGACCGGTGTCGATGCACACCGCCGCCTTCGGACCCAGACCCAGGCAGTGGGCGTACGACGTGCCCCAGTCCGGCACGTCCGTGGCATAGAACGCCGGCTCGAAAAACTTGTACTCCAGCAGTATTCGCTGGTCCCCGCCGAGCCGGTCGTAGGTCTCGGCCAGCGCCACCGAGAGCCGGTCCTGCCGCTCGCGCAGGTCGTCCTGACCCGGATAGTTCAGCCCATCAGAGAACCACAGCTTCAGGTCCGACGAGCCAGTGTCGTCCATGATGTCGATGCACTCCAGCAGGTGGTCGGTGGCCTTGCGGCGAACCCGCCGATCCGGGTTGGTGACGCTGCCCAGCTTGTAGTCATCGTCCTGGAACACGTTGGAGTTGATCACCCCGAGCCGGACACCGAGTTGCTTCGCGTAGTCGGCCAGTGCGGCGTAGTCATCGACCTTGTCCCATGGGATGTGTAACGCCACGCTCGGCGCGACACCGGTGAACCGGTGAACCTGCGCCGCGTCCTCCAGCTTCTCCTGCGGGGTGCGTGGCACGCCCTGCTGGGCGAACACCTTGAACCGTGTCCCCGAGTTGCCGTACGCCCACGAGGGCGTCTCTATCTCCTGGATGCGCAGAGCTTCCTTGACGGCACTCCGGCTCGACATATCCATCACGGCTCTCTCTCCGACCCGGCGTCGAGGCAGGCGTTCCTTGCCTGACCGTCATCGCGTTGAATGGATTCATAAACTAGCGGAGTGGACCGCCTGTGGCAAGACCTCCTTCACGTGCTCATGTCACCGCGGCTCACGAGCCGGAATTTCGTGTTTGCCCTTGACGGCGGCTGCGTGCTGCCCTACGTTCTGCTTTACTGAAAGGTTTCATCATGCGAGGAGGGTGCGTGGGCGAAGGAACCAATGCCGATTCGGCTATCGGAACGGGGACGGGGACGGGGCAACAGCACCTGACTCAAGGCTCCGTGGCCGAGCCGTTGCTCGTCCTGGCCAGCGCGACGAAGCGCTTCGGGGCAGTCCATGCTCTTGAGGGCGCCTCCATCACTCTCTATCCCGGCGAGGCGCACGCCTTGCTCGGTGAGAACGGTGCGGGCAAGTCGACCCTGGTCAAGATCCTCGCAGGGGTTCATCAGCCCGACAGCGGTGAGCTGCTGGTAGCAGGAGCGCCCGTGCATCTGAGCGGTCCGGCGGCCTCGCGCGCGGCCGGGATCTCGATCATCTACCAGGAGCCGACGCTCTTCCCGGACCTGACCGTCGCCGAGAACATATTCGTGGGGCGCCAGCCGCAGGGGCGCGGGCACGTCATCGATCGCGGCGCGATGAACCGTGCCGCTCGAGAGGTGTTCACCCAGCTCGGCGTCGTCCTCGACCCCGAAAGGCAGGCTCGTGGACTCTCAGTAGCCGACCAGCAGATCGTCGAGATCGCCAAGGCGTTATCGCTCGAGGCCAACGTGCTGGTGATGGACGAACCGACAGCCGCACTCACCAACGTCGAGGTGGAGCGACTGTTCGTGGTCATGCGCACTCTGCGGGCGCAAGGGGCTGCCGTCCTGTTCATCTCCCACCGCCTCGAAGAGGTCTTCGGCAGCTGTCAGCGGGTCACCATCATGCGTGACGGGCGGTTCGTGCGCACCGCCCGCGTCGAAGAGGTGACCGTGGACGACATCATCCGGTCCATGGTGGGGCGGGATCTCGACTCGCTCTTTCCCAAGACCGAGACCGTCCCGGGCGACGTGGTGTTGGAGGTTGACAGGCTCACGCGTCCCGGCGTCTTCCACGACATATCGTTCACCGTTCGCCGCGGCGAGATCGTCGCGCTTGCGGGTCTGGTCGGTGCTGGGCGCAGCGAGGTGGCACGCGCCGTCTTCGGCATCGACCCCTACACCGCCGGGACGGTGCGGATCAACGGCAAGCTCCTGGCCGGGGGCGCCCCGCTCGACGCCATGGCCGCCGGGATCGCCCTTGTGCCCGAGGACCGCCGCCAGCAGGGACTCGTCATGGATCTCGGCATCGATCAGAACCTCGCACTTGCCTCACTCGGACGTCTGCGCAGGTTCGGACTGATCCGCCGAGCAGACGAGCAAGCCCTCGCGCTCACCTGGGCCCAGCGACTGCAGCTCAAGTTCGGCCGGCTGAAGAACCCCGTTTCGACCCTGTCCGGCGGCAACCAGCAGAAGGTCGTCCTCGGCAAGTGGCTGGCGCGCGGCCCGTCGCTGTTGATCATCGATGAGCCGACCCGTGGCATCGACGTGGGCACGAAGGCAGAGGTGCACCGGATCCTCGACTCACTCGTCGCCGAGGGGATGGCCGTGTTGATGATCTCTTCCGAGCTGCCGGAGGTACTCGGTATGGCTGACCGGGTGCTGGTGCTGCACGAAGGCCGGCTGACTGCGAACCTGTCACGCATTGACGCGAACGAGGACACCGTCATGCGAGCGGCGAGCGGCATCGCCACGGGCGCCGCCGCATGAGCGCACAGACAGCTGCGCCGCCGCTGGCCAGCCGGTTTGCGAGCGCCGGCTCGCTGCTGCGGGCAAGAGAGCTGGGCATCGGGATCGTCATCTTGATCGTGTTCGCAGTCACCGCCGTGAAGAACCACCACTTCGCAAACGCCGGAAGCGTCCAGCAGCTGCTCACCGGTGCTTCTCTCATCGCGCTACTGGCCGTGGGCGAGACCCTGGTCATCATTACTCGAAACGTCGACCTGTCCGTCGGATCTGTCGTCGGCCTGTCCGCATACATCGTAGGAACCACGTTCAAGACTCACCCGGGAATGCCGATTCTGCTGGGGTTCGTCCTCGGTGTCGGCGTTGGCGCCGCCGTGGGAGCCCTTAACGGGCTGATCACCACCGTTACCCGTGTTCCCAGCCTCGTCGTCACTCTGGCGATGCTTTACATCATCCGGGGCATCGACGGGGTCATCGTCCACGCGCACACCATCGACCCGGAGTTCATCCCCAAAGCGTTCACCCAGTTCGGCTACCGCACCCTACTCGGCCTGCCGTGGCTGGCCATCATCGTGGCCATCGTCGTCGCCGTCGTCGGCTATGCCATGCGCTCGTTCCGCTCCAGCCGCGATCTCTACGCCATCGGGTCCAACCCCGAAGCAGCCCAACTGGCCGGCATCCCTGCGAGCAGGCGCGTCTTCAGCGCTTTTCTGGTCAGCGGCACCCTGGCAGGCTTGGCCGGAGCCTTGTTCCTCGCCCTCCACGCACAGATCGATGTCACCGGCGGAGTGGGGTACGAGCTGATCGTCGTCTCGGCCGTCGTCGTCGGGGGCGTCGCCATCTTCGGCGGCAGCGGCACAGTGCTCGGCGCCGCCCTAGGTGCGCTGCTGCTGAACACGATCAACCAGTCGCTCGTCGCGACCAAAATTTCACCTTTCTGGAACCAAGCGATCGCCGGGGGGCTCCTCTTGGGGGCAATAGCCTTCGACCGATGGCTGAGTCTTCGGGTCGCCCGCAGCCTGCGGTCGGCCCAAGGAGCACACCGTGACGTCTGACACAGCCGCTAGCCCACGCGGACCCGCGCCCGAAGCTGGGTCGGCCAGCTCCCCGCCCGGTACGGGATATGGCGGTGTCGATGCCAGCCGCCAGGCACCTTGGCGCGCGCTGTTGCGCTGGGAGACTGCCCTGCTCGTGGTTCTCGTCGCGGTCTTGCTGCTCGGTGCAGCACACTCCCCCGGCTTTTTGACCAGCGGCAACTTCTTCTTCATCGGAGTCAACGAAGGCGAAGTCGCCATCATGGCACTGCCCCTGCTACTCATCATCATGACCGGCGAGATCGACCTGTCCGTGGCCTCCATGCTGGGCCTGTCAGGCACCGTGATGGGTTTGCTCTTCCACGATGGGTGGAACATCTACCTCGCGATGCTGGCCGCCGTGGCGGTCGGGGCTGTTGGGGGGGCGCTCAACGGTTTCCTCGTCGCCCGTGTGGGCCTGCCGTCCATCGCCGTTACCATCGGCACCCTGACACTGTTCCGCGGCATCGCGGAGATTCTGCTTGCCCCGCAGATTGTGACCGGCTTCCCGACCCGGCTCACCAGCATCGGGGTCCTGCCGATCAGCGGCACCCAGCTGGGGTACTCAGCGGCGATCTTTCTGCTACTAGCGACCGTGTGCGCGGTGGTGCTGCACGCCACTCCACTCGGGCGATCCATCATTGCCATCGGTCTTCAGCCCGAGGCGGCGCAGTTCTCCGGCATCCGGGTGAATCGGATCAAGTTTGGGCTGTATGTCGTTTCGGGCTTGGTGTGCGCGTTCGCCGGAGTGCTGTTCGCCCTGAAGAACTCCTCCGTAAGCTACGACGCCGGCACCGGCCTAGAACTCAACGTCGTGGCCGTGGTGCTCTTCGGCGGAGTCTCCATCTTCGGCGGCCGAGGTACCGTCCTCGGGGTCGTGCTTGCGGCGATCATCTTCGGCTGCCTGCTCCAGGTCCTCACCCAGATGGGCGTCACCGCCGAGGTCCAGAACATCGTCACCGGCGGGCTGCTGCTGATCAGCGTGATCGTGCCCAACGCCGGCGAGACCCTCCACCGGCTCCGCGCCCGTACCAGGCGCCGCACCTAAGAACCGCGGAGACCCATGTTTGCGACCCAGCCCCGATACCTGAACAAGCCGCACCATCCCGCCGAACCACCACTTCATTGACAGGAAGGCAACACCTCATGTCCCCAACTCGCCGGGCCAGCGTCGCGCTCGCGATGACACTGGCCGCAACGACCCTGACCGCATGCGGCTCCTCGAGCTCACCCAGCGGTGGCTCGGGACCGAAGTCCGGCTCCACCGGCGGAAACGGCTCAGCCAAGGGGTCGGTCGTCTACTTCATCCCGAAGGACACGCAGAACCCGTACGAAGTGCTGGCCGACGAGGGCGGCAAGAAGGCGTTGGCGGAGCTCGGCGGCAAGGTGGTCGTCAGCAGCGGAACGGCGGACACGGCGGCCGCACAGATTCCCTCGATCCAGGCGGCGATCCAAGCCCGTGCCAAGGCCATCGTCATCGCCGCCAACGATCCCTCGGCACTGTGTCCGTCGCTGAACCAGGCGGCCACCGCGGGGCTGAAGATCGTCGCCTTCGACTCCGACATCTCGTGCGGCTCCACGCCTAGCCACCTGTTCATCAACCAAGCCGACACCAAGAGCATCGGCACCTCCGAGGTGGACCTGCTCGCCAAGCAGATCAACAGCACCGGGGAGATCGCGATCCTTTCGGCGGCGGCCAGCGCGACCAACCAGAACGCGTGGATCAAGTACATGAAGGAGCAGCTGGTCAAATACCCGAAGATGAAGTTGGTCTCGACGGTATACGGCAACGACGACCCGGCGACCTCGCTCACCGTCCTGCAGGGTCTCCTCTCGGCCTACCCGAACCTCAAGGGCATCATCTCGCCTACCACGGTAGGCATCTCCACCGCGGCGCAATACCTCTCGACCCACAAGAGCGTCGCCGCCAAGGTGACCCTCACCGGGCTTGGGTTGCCGTCCCAGATGCGGTCCTACGTCAAGGACGGCACGGTCAAGTCGTTCGAGCTGTGGAACCCTTCCAACCTGGGTTACCTGGCCGGTTACGCAGCCGCGGCCCTGGCCTCGGGAAGCGCCTCGCTGAGCCCAGGTGCCAAGTTCAAGGCGGGCGCACTCGGTGAGTACACCGTGCTCGCGCCCACGCAGGGGACAGGACCTTCGGTGGTGCTCGGGCCGCCGACGGTCTTCAACAAGTCGAACATTGACAAGTTCATGTTCTGACTCTCCGGGCTCGACCCAGGGTCGCCCTTGGGTGGCTCTGCCCGGAGGCACACCCACTGCGATAGGTTGCCCAGAGCGGAGGGAGGCCCAGTGAACCGCTACTGCTTCCTGCTACAGGTGAAGCCGGAGTTGCTTGCCGAGTACCGGCAACGCCACGAGCAGGTGTGGCCGGAGATGCTGAACGCGCTGGCGTCAAGTGGCTGGCGCAGGTACTCGATCTTCGCGCGGCCGGACGGACTGCTCGTCGGCTACGTCGAGGCGTCCAACCTCAAAGCGGCGCAGGAGGCGATGGCCGGCACCGATGTGAATGCTCGCTGGCAGGCCGAAATGAGTCGGTTCTTCGTCAGGCTCGCCGGACGGGGCCCGGACGAGGGTCTTCTGCTGCTCGAAGAGGTCTTCAACCTCGACGCCCAACTCGCCGCCATGAGGGAGCGTGAAGCCGCATCGCCGAGCTATGCCGTCTCGTCCGCCGCTCCTCACCTCTCCCCCGGCGCCGCACCGGACGCTGAGTGAGTGGTCCGACTTCAAGCAGGTCGCCCCTCGCAACCGGGACAGGTGGCGAGATGACGAGCATCCAGGACGTCGCCGACGACGCCGGCGTCTCGATCGGCACGGTCTCCAACGTCCTGAACCGCCCGGACCAGGTCCGGCCGTCGACCAGGGCCAAGGTCGAGGCCAGCATCGGGCGCCTCAGATACGTTCGCAACGAGTCTGCCCGGCTGCTCCGCGCCGGCAGCAGCAAGACCCTGGCCTACGTCGTCCTGGATGCAGCCAACCCGTTCTTTACCGACGTCGCCCGCGGTATCGACCAGGTCTGCCGTGAGCAGGATCTGATCCTCTTCCTCTGCAACACCGACCAGGACGCGGCGCGGGAAGACAGGTACCTTGAACTGCTCGCCGAACAACGCGTCAGGGGCATCCTGATCACCGCGGCCAACTACGACAACCCCCGCCTTCACGCCATCCGGGGCATGGGGATCCCGGTTGTCCTGGTCGACCGGGCGCACGGTCCCAAGGACTGGTGCTGCGTCGGCGTGCAGGACGTCGACGGCGGCCACATCGCCATCGCACACCTCATCGCTCAGGGGCACCGCAGGATTGCCTTTGCAGGTGGACCCATGGAGCTGACCCAAGTGCGTGATCGACACCAGGGAGCCCTCCGGGCCGCGCGCGCCGGCGGCCTGGCAGCCACTTGGCCGACGCTGATGATCACCGATGGGCTCACGGTCCCCGACGGACGCAGGGTCGGGGAGCGGTTGCTCCGCATCCCTAACGCCCGGCGGCCGACTGCCGTCTTCTGCGCTAACGACCTGATTGCGCTCGGGGTGCTGCAGCACCTGATCCAGCACGGCGTGGACGTGCCGGGGGACATGGCGATCATCGGCTACGATGACATCGAGTTCGCCGCCGCCGCTGCCGTGCCGCTGACCTCCGTTGCCCAACCGCGCCACCAGCTCGGCCGCGCAGCCGCGGAGATGCTGCTGGAGGAGGCCCAGCAGGGGGTGCACCACGCTCACCAGGAGAAACTTTATGCGCCGGAACTTGTCGCCCGCGCCTCAACTGCGAATCGCCGGCATACAGGCAGTTAGCTGCTGCAGCGGCGCCCCTTCGGCGACAGGCAGGTCGCGCCGTCTTGGTGCCCGCCGCGAGCGCACGGCAACACCCTGCGGATAGTTTCAGGTTGTTGCGGTCCGCCAGGAACATCAGTCTCTGGCGGTTGGCGACTTCGTGCCTTGCCTGCCGGTTGGGGAGCCGGTGACCAACGGCGTGCCGGATGCACGTGTTGGCGCTACTGCTCCGCTGCTGGATCTGGCCAGGAATCAGCCGCTCTGGCGACTCGAGAAGACGGGGAACAGGTCGTGGTCAAGGCGCCCTCCCACCGCGAGGCCGAGCCCGTCGGTCACCGGGTGGGGTGCACCTGTGTACGTGGTTTCCGCGTCGACGTAGATATTGACGTGCGCGACGCGCGGCTCATCGGTCGTGTTCGGACTGGCCGTATGTGCGAGATACGCGTTGTGGAAAGTACAGTCGCCCGCCCTGAGGGGGATCGTGACGCGCTCGTCCCACTGAAGCTCTGGAGCCACCCGGAACAGGTCCTTGCTGTCGGTGAGATCCTGTGCCCGTAGCCCCTGGCGCCGGTGTGACCCCGGTATGAACGTCATGCAACCGCGTTCCACCGGTACATCGACGAGCGCGATCCATGCGGACAGCGCATGGCGAGAGTGGGCGTGCGGCCAGTACGGCGCGTCTTGGTGGAACTCGGTGGCGGCCCCGTTGTGAGGCGGCTTGATCAGCACCTGATCGTGCCAGAGTCGCAGGGGCACTCCTGCAAGCTGAGTGGCGAGCGCCGCAATAGCCGGACTTAGCGTCAGTTCCCGCAGCGTCTCGTCCTGGGTCCAGACGTTGACGTACTGGCGGAAGATCGTGCCGCCCGCGTAGTGGTCCGTGATCCGTTCCTGGGCAGCTGTCGCGGCCTGGTGGAAGCGAGCGGCATCCTCTGTGGAGATTGCCCCCCGAATGTGCGTCACGCCATCTCGCCGATACTGCTCGACGATTTCGGTGTCGAGCGAACGTTGTGGACTCTCTTGAGTAGTTGTCACGGTCGGGACCTCCCTGGACGCGCAGAAGACTTGGGGTCAGTTGTTGGTGCACTACTCTCGTCCGCATGCGCACCCCGCAGGTAGGCTCTGAGTGACCGATACTTGGACGATAGTGACACCGCCGTCGTGGAGGTGACGTGCATCAGATCCTGCGCCAGGACGTCTTCTCCAGGAGCGATCCACCTGTGGTGGTCGAGAAGCTCGTCGGCGTCGCCGAGGTTGCCACTCACGGTCATGCCTTCATCGAGTTGGCAGTGGTGCTCGTGGGCACCGCGACGCATGTCTCGTCCTCCGGCACTCAACCTCTGTGCCGCGGCTCAGTCGTCGTACTGCGGCCGGGTGAGTGGCACGGGTACGCAGACGTCGTAGAGCTCTCCGTGCTCAACATCTACGTTGGTCCCGAGCTCTTCGCGCATGAGCTGGCATGGATTCTGGAGGATCCGCGGCTGGGAGTGCTGCTCCGGCCACCCGCAGCGAATCAGCTCGGAACGCGATCTGGGGAGACACGGCTGGATCCAACCGCGCTTGCGCTCGTTCAGGGATGGTGTGCCGCACTAGGGGCATCCAGGGCGGACGTATCGGAGCGAACGTCGCGTCTCGGCCACCTCGTCCTCGTCATAGGTGAAGTCGCCGCGGCGATGGGAGCTGACGGCCGCACACAAGCACTACCCGCTACCGCGCATCCCGCGGTGCTGCGGGCAGTACATCTCCTCGAGAACCACCTCCCTCAGGCGTGGTCCGTGCCCGAGCTGGCGCAAACAGTCAACGTCGCACCGGCGTATCTTGTACGTCTCTTCAGCCGACACCTAGGACTGCCGCCGATGGCGTATCTGAACCGCCTACGCGCCGAACGCGCGGGCGCCCTGCTCATCGAGACCGACCTGCCGGTGGCGTCGATCGGGGCACTGGTGGGGTGGGGGGACCCCAGCTACGCGAGTCGTCGGTTCCGCGCGTGCTTCGCCCTGAGTCCAGCCCAGTATCGCGCCGCGTTTCGACCGGCCAAAGACAGCGGAGCACGGCCCAGCGTCGACAGCCATACAGATCACCACTGACGACACCCGCGATCCCTACGGGGGCTACCAACGACGCGATCGCTCCCTGTTCTTTGGCATCGGCTCGAGGCGGGTCGGTGATTCGCTACCTCAGACCTGTTCGCACACCTCTCGACGCGCCGCCCGCGCGGACACCCGCGTGGAACGCCTCCACCGGGAGGCCGGAGGAACTGCTGTCGGGGTCGGCTGAGACGCAGGTGAGCTTGAGGTCGTTTCCACACCACTCAGGCACGCTGATGGGGGCGTCAGCCGAGTCGTCAACGGCTCGTGGTTGCTCATCTCCACGTCGGACCGGGTCGTGCCCCCCGCATCGCGTTACCAGAACGACACGGAGCACGGTTCGATGATTTGGCGGGAACCCTTGACAGCGTCGCTGCGCCCACTACAGTCGTGTGGAACACGAATGTAACGATTCAACTGCCCCAAGTGCCTAGTTGTGACGCCCTCACCGAGGAGAGCCAATCATTGTGACGAAGCGCGAACCTCTCAGCGCGACAGAGTTGGCCGCTCGCTTCGGTGAGCCGGACAGCACCTTCGGACCTGTGCCCATCTGGTGGTGGAGTGGCGCCCGGCTCGAGCGGGACCGGCTGCGCTGGCAGATGGAGCAAATGGTCGCTGGCGGTGTGACTCAAGCGGTGATCATGTCGCTGGCACCGCGGGGTCCGCTCTATGGATCGCTCGCGGACGATCCGCCATTTCTGTCTGACGACTGGTGGGACATCTTTCTATCAGCTTGCGAGGATGCCAACGCGGTCGGCTTCAAGTTCTGGCTCTACGACCAGTACGGCTTCTCGGGAGCGAACTTCCAGGGCCAGCTCGTTGCGAGCAACCCCGACTGGGCCGGCCAGGAGCTCAACCGCACGGCGCTGTCCGTGCTCGGACACGAGTCGCGCACCATCCGCCCCCCAGCCGGATCCGTACCGCTTGCCGCATACTTCGTCGCTCCTGGCGAGCTGCCAACCGTGGTCCCCCTTGCAGATGACGGGTCGGCCACGTGGTCGGGCAGGTCAGGGCGACTTTGCCTGTGCTACGTCCAGACCCGTGGCTTCGACTACTACGACCAAACCGCGTGCGCTGCCCTCATGGACACTGTCCTAGGCGAGTTCCAACGGCGCGCCGAAAAGTGGTTTGGTCCCGTCATCATTGGACTCTTCCAAGACGAACTGCCAGAAATGCCTACGTGGGGCAAGAAGTTCGCCTCGACGTTTGCAGAGGCGTATGGCTACAACCTGGTCGAGGCGATCGCTTGCCTTTGGGAAGGTGAGAAGGATAAGCACGCGGCCGCGGTACGCCGTGACTATCACGCTCACCGAGCTGCCCTCGCGCGCGCCGCTTTCTTCGTCCCCTACGGTGCCTGGGCCGAGAGCGCCGGGCTGACCGCGGGTTTCGATCAGCAAACCCCCGCCCGCGAGGGGGACCCGGTAAGCGCCACAGATCTGTACGGCGACTACCTGAGCACCCACGCGGTCTACAGCGCCCCCGGGAGTGACCACTGGGGTGACCCCAAGGTCCACAGCTCACTGGCACACGCCGCCGGACAGCCGCGCACCTGGATCGAAGCATTTCACTCCTCCGGATGGGGCGGCACGCTCGAGGAGACCTACGACTGGCTCGGGCCCTTCCTACGCCGGGGCGCAAATCTCTACGACCCGCACGCGGTCTATTACGCAACCGTCGGCGGATGGTGGGAATGGGCCCCGCCATCAACATGCTGGCGACAACCGTACTGGCCCGACTACAAGGTTTTCTCTCAGGCCGTTACCCGGCTCTGCTCTCTACTCGCCGCCGGACAGCTGGTGGCGGACACGGTTCTCCTGTTCCCCACCACTTCGGTTCAAGCTGATCTACCTCTTGAAGGGCCACACCACCAGGCTCGTCACACATCCAACATCTACAACGAGCTCAACGGATCGACATCCTGGTTTGACGAGCGCCCCGGCGTACTCGACCGGAGCGGCCACGACTATGAGATCTTCGACGAGGCCACGCTAGCTGACGGCGAGGTGGAGGGTGGCTTGTGGCACGTCGCTGGAGGCAGCTTCCGTAACATCGTGCTGCCCGGCGCCACGGCTCTGGATGGCCGCTTCGCCGCAAAGCTAGCTGAGTTCGTGTCCGGCGGCGGCATCGTTGTCTCCGTCGGTGCCGTCCCCAGTCAATTCGTCGGCCCCGATTCCTTTGGTGGTGACGCGCTCCGCGATGCGGCGGCAAAGGGCAAAGTTCGCATCGTCGACGACCCCGCGGCAGTCACGCAACACCTAGTGCGCGGACCGGTGTCGGTGGAGTGTGACTCGCCCTACATGCTGCGCCGCTACGGCGATACGCTCGCACTGCTGCTCGTCGCCCATGACCAGCAGACCGGCACCCAGATGCCCGTCTTCGCCGGAAACCGCGTTGAAGACCGCATCGACGACAGCTTCAGCTGGCGACACTACTGGGAGAGCTTCTCGGAGCAGGGTTACTCCTTCCAGCCCGTCGGTGACCGCCGGGCACGGGTCCGGGTGGCGGGAGCGGCCACTCATGCCGCCCAGCGCTGGGATCCGCGATCGGGGGAGCGCGTCGCCCTGCAGGCCGAGGCGGAGGCCGACGGGGCTCTCCTCATCGACGTTCCCTTCACCGACGGACCAATCGCTGTCGTCATCCTCGCCACGGATCTCCCGGCCGCGACGCGAGTCGATCCCGCCGGGGTTCCTCGGATCCTGGAGATCGACCGCAACGGATGGCAGCTGGAGGCCTACTCGACGCTCGACAACCAGTGGGCCGACCTCGGAGACCCAGCGGACCGAGGCACGCTTCCCATCCAGGTGTGGCGTTTTGAGCACGCGGTTCAGAAGGCGGGCTCCGCTGTGCCGCCAGCCACAAACTGGACACCAGCGCTCGCAACCTATGGCTCGTACCTACGTATCGCAGGACCGCGCGCGGACTGCGGCAGGCCGTCCAGTGCTGACACGGAGTGGCGCCCCTACGAAGTGTCGCTGTCGCGAGGCATCCGCAAGGATCCGTTGCACTTCAACAGCCTCGGGCCGAAAGGCACCGTTCCCGAGGAGTTCCTGCGCTGGGAAGGGGTGGCGCCAAACCAGTGGGTGGCATTTGCTGGGACGATCGACCTTCCCAGCGGTTCTGCACGTCACCTTGTGCTGGGCGCCAACGCCCTGCGGCGGGTATTTCTCAACCGCTCCCCCGTTACTGCGGACGGAACAGGATATTGGACCGCATCACCGTTGCCCGATGGAGCCACTCGCCTAGAGGTGGAGGTCTGGTTGCGCAGCAGCAGCGAGCGCAACGACGCGGAGGCGTCTGGATCCGAGGATGAGCTAAGGGCCACCTTTGCCGTGGTCACCGACCTCGAACGCTTCCGCCGGCCGGAGTGGCTCGAGCCCGCCGACGGGGTCCACACCGTCAGCACCGTCTCGTTCACCACGGAGGTGGAGCTTGATCGAGTGCCAAAGCAGGCGCTGCTGCAAGTCGGCAGCGAAGGGCCCTGCCACATCGTCGTCAATGGAGACGAAGTCGGCCGTCAAGGATCCTTCGAGCCGTATTCTGCGCAGCGGCGCCCACAGGTGATGCCGTACGACCTGACCGGCTCCCTTCGCCCTGGCCACAACGAAGTAACTTTGCGGATCGACGACCTGGGCAGTGCCAGTGGTGTAGCGGCGATCGTTGACAGTATCGCGGCGGCCGACGGCGGACTTGGCGTCATCAGTGACCTGCAGTGGTCGTGCACCCGGGACGGTGTCGACATCGGCTCGCGACTTCGCCGCGCACAGTGGCTCGATCCTCGCTGGGTCTGTCTCCGGGCCCGACCACATCCGCTGCCCCGGGCCGCGTGGTTGGATCCGGCCTCGGCGAGCGATGGTGTCGTCCTCGATGTGGTCCCCGACGCATGGGATAACGGACCCCGCCGGGAGTGGCTCCGCTTCGTCGGGCCCGTGGGAACCACTGCGTTCCGGGTTCCAACAGAGGTGCCCTTCACCGCCCTCGTGGGCGGTCAGGAGATCCAACCGCGCGGCGCTGTCGTGACCTTTCCGGATCCACTCGCGGCCGGCACCGAGGTTCACCTGGGGTTCGACGCGGCTGGCGGCGACCGCGGTGGAGGACTTGTCGCCGGTCCGCTGGAGGTCACGGTGACATCCGCCCCGGCTCCGCTCGCCGATTGGGAGTCCCTGGGATACCGCGCCCTCGGCGGATACGTCGCATACCGGCGCACCATCGACATGCAACCCGTCGGTGCGGAGGAAAGGGTTGTGCTGGACCTCGGCGAGGTGCGAGGCAGTGTCGAGATACGGCTCAACGGCAGCGAGGTCGGCACCCTGGTCTGGAGCCCGTACCGAGTTGATCTCACCCGGAGCCTGCGCGCAGGGATCAACGAGTTGGAGGTCCTTGTCCGCGGTACCTTAGCTGGCTACCTTGACGACGTCTCGCCGACTCCTGCCGTCTACAAGGGTCAGGCCCGACATGGGTTGTTTGGACCAGTGCGCCTGCTGCACTACGGCTCAGAAGCGGTGGTAGAGCATGCATCCGTCTGACTTAGCTGCAGCGTTTTCCCGGCCACTGCCTTCGCGACACGGTGCGGAGAGAGGATATCGGTGAGCGAGCGTCAGGAGCGAGTCTCCAAGACTCACGACCAAAGTCTGTCGGCAGTCGAAGCGCCCCGGAAGCGCGTTCGTGCGACCGTGTCGCCCGGACTCAAGAAGAGGCGATTTGGTGGACGTACTGCGACCATGTTGCTACTACCGAGCCTGCTGCTCATCGGGGCGTTGGCTTACTACCCGGCGGTTCGGAGCCTCATCGGCGGGTTCTACGAATGGAACGGGTTCTCGCCTCCGACATGGGCTGGATTCTCTCAGTTCCAGGAGTACTTCACCTCGCCGAGAATCGGTATCGAGGGTCGCAACCTACTGCTGCTCGTCATCGGCAGCATCTTAATCACATTGGTCTCGCAGTTCGTCGCGGCCGAGGTGGTGTGCCATCTCCCCAAGAGGGTAGGCACCGTAGCAAAGTATCTGCTGACGCTTCCCATCGTACTTCCGCCCATCGTGCTGATCGATGTGTGGGCCTACCTGCTCAACCCCACCGATGGGCTCATCAACCGTTCACTGCAGCTCGTCGGCCTGCCGCAGCCCGACTGGCTCACTGACAACCATCTCGCCCTCGTATCGATACTGCTTATCGGATTTCCCTGGGTGTCAAACCTGGGATTCTTGATCTTTCTCGGAGGCATCCAGAACCTTCCCAAGGAGCTGACCGACGCTAGCAGGGTCGATGGGGTGGGCTGGCTATCACGGGTCTTTCACATCGACATCCCTATTCTGATGCCTCAGTTCCGCATCGTCGTAGTGCTCTCCGGTGTCTACGCGGTCCAAAACTTCATACCGATCCTGCTGCTCACCAATGGCGGCCCAGGAAACTCGACAATGGTTCCCGCTCTGGACATGTACCAATCGGCCTTCCAGAACAGCAACTACGGCTACGGCATGGCCATTGGGACTGCACTCTTCGTTGTCATGCTGCTCTTCACCCTCACCGCTATGCGAGCTCTTCGCACGCGCACCTAGTGAACCAACAATTGACCCCGCCATGGCCCTGGACGGCCGGCACTAGAAAGGTATGCTCATGAACGTTCGGCGCAAGAGGATATCGAGCGTGTCCGCCGCCTTGGCGGCCGCGTCGCTCGTTGCCAGCTGCTCCCCCAGTGGGGCGAAGTCGAGCTCCGACCAGGTCACTATCCGCGCGATTCTGCCGCCCAACACAGGCCTGATCAGCTCACCTCAGAACAAGGCGCTCGCCCAGTACACGAACGAGTACGAGAAGGCACACCCCAAGGTCAAGCTGAACTGGCTGCCTAATCCGGTGTCCTCGATCACCACGGCGAACGCCACCCTGGTCACCCAAGCCTCGGGTGGCAACGCCGCCGATATCGTGTGGGAACAGTACAACCCGCTGCTTTCCGGGTCGATTCCAAAGGGCATCCTTCAGGATCTGCGTCCCTGGCTCAACAAAGCGAACCCCTACATCAAGGGCAACACCAAGTGGCTTGACGCCTTCGAGCCATCGACGGTGCCGTACATGACGTCGCCTGATGGCAGCATGCAGATCCTGCTGGGATCCAACGTCGAAACCGCTTTCTTCTACAGTAAGGCCGCCTTCACCAAGGCCGGCATCTCAGGGCCGCCCGCCTCATGGGACGAGCTGATGCAAGTACTCAGCAAACTCAAAAGCGCTGGCTACACCCCGCTGGCTCTGGCAACCGGTGGCCCCTGCAACCCGTCCTGGTACGAACGGCTCGCCAACACGCAGTTTCTGCACAACTCGCTGCCCAAATTCATGGTTGACAAGTCGGTGGTGACCAGTGGTAAGGACGTGGCGTCTGGAATTGTGAAGGGCGTCATATCCATGAAGAACCCCGCGTACGCACAAGTGTGGAAGACGCTCTACGACCTCAGGCCTTTCATCTCGTCGTCCGCCGGTAGTTACGACGCCTGCTCCACCCCCAACGCGGTCAGTCCCCCGCTTTCACCGCAGCCACTGTTGGTCCGCGGCAAGGTGGCCATGCTGTGGGGTGGAAGCTGGTTCATCCCCCAGCTCAACGGGGCGGGGTTCACTGGCAAGTACGGGCTGTTCGCTGAGCCGCCCGTCACCAGCGCCACGTCGCCGTATTCCGCAGCCGTCAGTACCAAGGGCGTCATCGGCGGCCCCAACGGCGCAGGGCAGTGGTCCATCACCTCACAGAAGGCGGACAGTTCCATGACGCCGGCCAAGACGGAAACCGTCATGAACTTCATGGCATGGCTCTTCACCGCAGAGCACCTCAGCGCGGAGGTCAAGGACTGGGGCCAGGGCGGGTCTTTCATTCCAACCGTGAAGGGCGCGCCCGTGCCCAACGTGCCGGGGCTGGCCTCGCTGGTGCCTGCGACGGCTCCTCCGACGGTCGTGGACATAGCGCTCGACGACGTGCTCTCGACCGACACGACAAACACGGGGCTCAGGCTTGTCTCCCAGTTGATGGCAGGCGGAACTACCTTCGACAACTTCGCAAAGCAGTGGGATCAGTTGTTGCAGTCCGGCGCACAGGCATACGCGAAGCAGAACAAAATCGACCTCAACTCCCTCAAGTAAGGCGGCGGCCAAGATGACGCTCTTGTCCTTCTCCTTTGGTGTGGCCAGGCGCAGGCACGCCCTCGCCGCATTCACGACCATCGCGGGCGCCTTGATCGTCCTGCTCACGTACTTCCCGCTGATCTTCGTGTTTTCGAACTCGCTGAAGACGGGGGAGAACATTGCGAGCGGCGGGGTGTTCGCTTTGTTCACCCAGTTCGACGTGCAGAACTACGTGCAGGCGTGGGAAGGCGTCTCGCTGCCGCTTCTCAACACGGTCGTCGTCGCAGCTGCGGCGATACTGATCGGGGTGGCTGCAGCTGCTCTAGGGGCATATGGGTTCGCGCAGTTCCAGTTCCGCGGTAAGTCCGTCGTGTTCACTGCCTACGTCAGTCTGTTGATGATCCCGTCGACGCTCACCATCATCCCCCTCTTCCTGATGATGAAATCGTTCGGCTTGTACAACAGCTGGTGGGCGCTGATCCTGCCGTATGCGGCAGGCGCGCAACCACTGTTGGTATTGCTCTTCCGGGGGTTCTTCGAGCAGATCCCGCACGAGCTGTTGGAGAGCGCGCGCGTCGACGGTGCCAACGAGCTCTCGATTCTGCTGCGCATCATCACGCCGTTGACCCGACCGATCCTGCTTACTGGGTCGATTCTCATGACGATCACTATCTGGGGCGACTACATCTGGCCGGCGGTCGTGCTGCAGGACTATCACAAGTACACCGTCTCGACAGGCCTTCAGCAGTATGTGAGCAGCCTCGGTCTGTCTGGAACGGCGACTGGGTCGGTGTTCGCGGCATATGTCATCGCGATGCTGCCCATGCTTGCGCTAGTCGGGCTGTCAATGCGCTACTTCGTCGCCGGCATGACTGAAGGAAGCGTCAAGTTGTGACGACGGCTCTACATCAATCGGCTCGGGCGCAAACGGCGTCAGCGAGGCATGGCGACGCGAGTGCATCGATTGCACTGAGACGAGCACGCTGGGTACGTCCCGCGCTGGACCGGGTCGCGTTCCGCTGCCGGCCCGTCCGGCGGTCTCCAGGTGCCGTGGGAGCGAACGAGGACGCGGAGCTCACTGATGAGGTGACTGTGCCACCCCACGTGCGCCATCACCTCCGAATCTGTTCGATAACGGTGAGCCATATCGACTCGGCTCATTCAGTTGGGAGCCGAGTTGTCGTCGGCCCTCGAAGCACGTCGTGATCTGGCGCCGCTGACGCCAGGGCCGAATCCCGCCCGGTTGGAACTCAGATGGAGTAACGACATGGCTCTCAGGCCGTATGGGCTTCAGACCGAACATCGAGCAAGTCCGCTGGGGATCGATGAGTTGCACCCGCTGTTCACGTGGAAGTTGTCGGCTGACACATCAGGGCGGCGGCAAGCCGCCTATCAGCTGCATGTGGAGGACGCCCGTACGGGTGCCACCACGTGGGACCCCGGTTGGACAGAGAACCATGATGCAAGCGGCGGCCTGATCTATGCAGGCACGCCCCTGGAACCATCGACCCGCTACCTATGGCACCTCACGGTACGCGACCAGGACGGTGTCGCTTCGGAGCCCACCTCGACCTGGTTCGAGACCGGGCTGCTCACTCCCGACGCCTGGGCGGCGCGCTGGATCCGACGCGACCCTCGAAGCCTTCCACCCGTCACCGCCCCCAGCGACGACGACGCACGCGAAGCCAGCCTCTGGGTGTCGCCTCCGTGCCGGTTCCGCCGCGCATTCCATCTGCCGAGTCGCCCCAGTAGCGCTCGCGCATACGTTACGGCCCGCGGCATCTACCAGCTGTACGTCAACGGGACCCGCGCTGGAAACGATGAACTCACTCCTGGCTGGACTGACTACCGCTCCCGCCTGCAGTACCAGACCTACGACATCACCACCCTGCTGATCGAGGGCGTTAACGTCGTCGGGGCGGTCGTGGCAGACGGGTGGTGGAGCGGCTACATCGGCTTCGACCCCCGCCAAAGAGCGCAGCACTACGGTCGTGTGCCGAACTTCCTCGCCGAGATCCACGTCCAAGGCCCAAACGGCAAGCAGGTCATTGTTACGGACGGCTCCTGGACCGAGAAGCCCGGCGAAATCGTGTGGGCTGACGCCCTCGTCGGCGAGTTCCATGATTACCGGCTGGCGACCACAGGGTGGGACCGCCCGGGCTTCGATGACTCTTCCTGGTCACATGCCTTGGTTTCCACGGACGGCACCTCCACCCTGATCGGGCAGCTGGACGAGCCTGTCCGCGTGACCGAGGACATTCCCGCTAAGACCGTCTCACGCAGCCCCTCAGGTAACCAGATCATTGACTTCGGCCAGAACCTCGTCGGGCACCTGCGGGTACGCCTCACCGGACTGCCTCCAGCTACCCGCCTGACGTTCCGGCACGGCGAGACGTTGCAGGACGGTGAGTTGTACACCGCCAATCTCCGTTCGGCTACGGCAACCGACCAGGTCATCACCGGAAACGGCGCCAACGGGGAAGTATTTGAACCCCGTTTCACCTCACACGGTTTCCGTTACGTCGAGGTCCAAGGCTACCCCAGGGAGCTAGTGGTAGCCGATTTCACCGCTCGAGTCATTCACAGCGATACTCCCATGGTCGGTGATCTTCATTGCGCCGACGAGCTCGTCGAGAAGCTGATCAGCAACATCCGTTGGGGCCAAAGGGGGAACTTTGTCAGTGTTCCCACTGACTGCCCACAACGTGACGAGCGACTTGGTTGGACTGCCGATGCCCAGATCTTCCTGCCTACGGCGTGTTACAACGCGGACGTAGCAGCGTTCATGAGCCGATGGATGCTAGATGTCCTCGACGCCCAGGACGAGGACGGGGCTTTTTCCGACGTGGCACCCCTGCTCATCCTGGACCGGGAGGGCGCGCCGGCATGGGGCGACGCCGGCGTTGTCGTGCCCTATCAGCTGTGGAAAGCGTACGGTGACGCGCGCATACTCCAACGCTGCTTCCCGGCGATGTGCTCCTGGGTCGACCACGTCCATCGGCACAACCCCGACCTGATCTGGTGCAACGCCACAGGCAACAACTACGGGGACTGGCTAGAGGTGGATGCGGCCACCCCACGAACTGTTGTTGCGACTGCATACTTCGCGCGCTCGGCGTCTTTGGTGTCGGAAGTCGCCACGGCCCTGGGACGGACGGAGGAAGCGGCTCACTACCGCGACCTGGCGACCCGCATCCGCGCCTCGTTCACCAAGGCATTCGCCAACCCCGATGGCGCGGTGGGTGGCGGCACGCAGACGGCCCAACTCGTGGCCCTTGCGTGGGACTTGATTCCGGACGAGCTTCGCGGCAACGCGTTCGAGCACCTGTGCCGCAACCTTGAGTCCAGGGGCGTGCGCCTGACTACTGGATTCATCGGTGTGCCACTGCTGTGTCCCGTACTGACGGCCGGTGGCAGGGAAGACCTGGCTTTCCAGCTACTTCAACAAGAGGCTTTCCCCTCCTGGGGGTATTCGATACGTCGTGGCGCTACGACAATCTGGGAGCGTTGGGACGGTTGGACTGAGGAGCGCGGGTTTCAGTCGGTGCAGATGAATTCGTTCAACCACTATGCTCTCGGCTCCGTGGGCGAGTGGCTGTGGCGGTCAGTCGCCGGGATCGACCAGGCACCTGGATCGGTGAGCTACCGCGACCTTCTCATTGAGCCAAGGCTTGGCGGTCGGCTCGACTCGATTACTGCCAGCTTTGACTCGCCGCGCGGGATAATCAAAGTCGTCTGGGGTCGTAATGAGAACAGCATAGGCGGCCGGGTGGAGATTCCACCCGGCCTCCCAGCCGAGGTTCGAGTGCCGGCAGCGAACCTGAGTGACCTAACCATCGACGGGCAGCCGGTCGTGAGCCACCCTGCTGTGGAGGTGGTATCCGTTGAGCAAGGCAAGGCTCGGCTGAAGGTCCAACCGGGCTCGTGGTCGATGGAGTCGGTGCAGGGTTAACGCATTGAAGCCTTGAAGGTACTGGACGTCCCACTGCCCTGGGTGGCTAGCGCTAATCTGATTTCGATCCTGGGCGACGACATGCGCATCATCGAGGTGAAAGGACGTGGAGGGTCAGGTCCCGTCACCGTCGCTGAGCGTCAGCGGCACAAAAGGACGGCTGCTGCCCGGCCTGATCGACGCGCACACCCATCTCGTCACCGACAGCGGCGACTCGGCCTTGGACCGGGTCGTCGGCTTCTCCGTGCAAAAGATCGACGAAATCGTCTCCTGCGCGTTGAGCGGTCAGCTCGCGGCGGGTGTGACGACAGTACGCGACCTCGGGGATCAGCGATTTTGCGTTCCTGACCGCCGAGATCGCCACCTGTCCACCTCGGTGAGCGCGCCGGCCATCATCGCATCGGGGCCGCCCTTGAGGAGTAAGAACGGTCACTGTCACTTCATGGGCGGTAAGGTTTCGGGGACCGAGGAGATCATCGGTGCTGTCTCCGACCGGTTGAACCGGGGCGTGGACATCATCAAGGTGATGGCCTCGGGCGGTGTAAACACTCCTGGCACCGACGTGATGCGCACCCAGTTCACAACCGCTGAGCTCCAGCTCATCGTGGACCGGCTCCCGCAGCCGGTGTCCCGGTCACTGCGAAAGGCGCACGGAAACCCTGCGGTGGAGAAAGCGGTCGCGGTGGGAGTCGATGGCATCGAGCATTGATCCTGTGTCACCGACCGCGGCTTCGGGCAGGTCAGCGAGCAGACGGTCTCAGCCCTGACACGGAGCGGCATCGCGGTCTGTCCCACCATCGGCGTCGACGCGCAGAAGGCTCCGCCGCCAGCGGTAAAGCGATGATGGATCGGATGGGGGTGACGGCCGAGGAGATGCTCCAGGCCCGGTGGGACTTTGTAGGCGGCTCCACCGGGCTGGGATGCGTCTCGTGTCCGGAGCCGACTCCGGCATCGGGGCGGCCAAACGGCACGGTGTGCTCCCGTACGCCGTGTGCGAGCTCGTCACCGCGGGACTAGGCATCACCGACGCCCCGACCACTGCGACCTCGGGTGCAGCGCTGGCCTGCGGGGTCGGTGCACGCAAGGGCCGACTCGTCCCAGGCTACGACGCCGATCTTCTCGTCGTAGACGGTCATTTTGAGACCGATGTTACCGCGCTGCAACGGCCCCGGTCGGTGCTGCTACGCGGCCTGCCCATAAGCCTCTGACCGAGAACAACGCCGTCTGGCGCTACCCGAGTGAAGATGTGAGGGACCCGGCAACGTCGCTCAGGCCGCCTCAGGTTCCCTGCGGGTCCGCGATCACCAACAACCTCGAGGTACCCAGCTGACGATCGGTGATCGGTCACTGTTTCGGTTATCGTGATTCACTCTCAGTTGATTGAGTGAACTCTGACGATGGAGCGCATCATCTTGCCTTGGGCAACGAACGCCCGCGTCCCTCCATCTCGACGAGAGCTTCAGCGACCTGACCGGTGCGGTGACCAAAGGACCACGTCTGTCGCTCTGAGATCCGGCGCCGCAGAGGGCAAACCCCTTCGTCCGCGTAGTAAGCGGATCGAGGGTGAAGCGCTACGGGGCTACTTCCTGGTCTGGTTGGATGGGCTCATGGATCTCGTCGTGCGTGTCACAGGAGGCCTCGCCCATGGCACGAGCCGCGGCGGGGCGAACGCCATCCTCGGCATCCCGTATGCCGCACCCGCGGTCGGTGCGGACCGATACCGGGCCCCGCAGCCTATGGTTCCACAGGGCGGCGTGCGGGATGCGACCGCACACGGGCCGACTGCCTCACAGTCGGCATACCCGTCGCCGCTGGACACCGTACTCCCGAGCTCCGTGGCGCCGGGTGACGACTACCTCAACGTCAGCGTGGGGGCACCCGGCGAGGGGGAGAGCCTGCCGGTCATGGTGTGGATCCACGGCGGGGCCTTCGTGCGAGGGGCAAACTCCATCCCCACCTACGACCGGTCCGCGTTCGCGCGTGACGGCGTCTTGCTCGTCGGGATCAACTACCGGCTCGGCGTCCAAGGGTTCGGGGTCCTCGACGGCGCCGTGACCAACCTCGGACTCCGCGACCAGATCGCGGCCCTGGAATGGGTTCGTGACAACGTGTGCGCGTTCGGTGGCAACGCCGAGGCCGTCACCGTGTTCAGTGAGTCCGCGGGAGGGATGAGCGATCGAGGAGAGCCAGATGCCCTGAGGCTTCGGGGAGAGCCAGTCGGCCTTGGCTTGAGTGGTGAACCGCTCCAGAAAGTTGCGGCTGAACGAGGAGTTCATCGCAGCGAACAGTCCTGCAGCGGCCGGGAAGACGAGTTGCAGGTGGGCGCGCAGCTGGTCCACGGCGCCGACCCGGTGCTCAATAAGGGACCAGGGGTAGATCAGCAGCCCATCTGCAAACCGACAAGAGGATGGTGCATCAGTGAGCGTTGAACTGGACCGGCTGCTCGGCCGGCTGGCCGATGAGCAGCGGTTGTTGACCGGCTTCTCCGGGGGCGCCGATTCGGCGCTACTTGCCTACGCCGCGCACCAGGTCCTCGGTTCGCGGGCTATTGCAGTGACCGCGGTATCGGCCAGCCTGCCCTCGCGCGAACGCCGGTCCGCCCGCGACTTCGCCCGTGAGCACGGCATGGCACACGTCGAGGTCTGCACCGACGAGCTCGACCGCGACGAGTACGTCGCCAACACCGGCAACCGGTGCTTTCACTGCAAGTCCGCACTCTTCGACGCAATCGGTCCGCTCGCAGAGATGATGAACGCCTCGATGGCACTGGGTACCAACATGGACGACCTCGGCGAGCATCGTCCGGGTCAGGCTGCGGCCACCTCGCGGGGCGCGATATTTCCGCTGGTCGACGCCGGGCTGAGCAAGGCTGACGTGCGCGCGATTAGCGCCGAGCTCGGGCTGCGCACAGCCGACAAGCCGGCGGCAGCTTGCCTTTCGTCCCGGATCGCCTATGGCGATGAGGTGACCTCCGAGCTCCTCGCACGCATCGAACGCGCTGAGGTTGCGCTCGACGACCTTGGATTCGCCCCGGCTCGGGTCCGCGCGCACGCAGACGGGACGGTGGCCCGTATCGAGCTCGACACCTCGCAGTTGGACGAAGCCATCCTGCGGCGCGCTGAGTTGGTCGCGGCGGTCTGCGCCACGGGGTTCACGTTCTGCGCGCTTGACCTGTCCGGTTTTCGAAGCGGAAGTATGAATGCCCTGCTGCAGTTGACGGTGTTGCGCTCATGACCGGGTCCGCGGAGTCGGTCCGGCTCGGATTCGCGACGGTCGATGTCGATCGCGAGCACCGCCAGGGGCTGCCGGAGGTCGTGTACGGCCCCGGCAAATCCGTAGCCGAGATCGCAGCGATCGTGTCGGTGCTGCTGGAGCGGTCAGCAGGACCCGTGCTGGTGACCCGCGTTGATCGCGCGGAGGCTGCTGTCGTTCTGGCGTCGGTCGGCTCGGGTTCCTACGATGCGGCCGCCCGGTTGCTCGTATGGCGGCCGTCCCCTGACCTTGGTTGGCGGGCCGCGGTGGTGACTGGCGGCACGTCGGACGGTGCGGTGGCTAACGAGGCATCAGCGATCGCTCGAGCGATCGGGCTCGAGATCACTGACATCCGAGATGTAGGCGTCGCCGGGCTGCACCGTCTGCTAGAGCGTGTCGAGGAGCTGCGGGCGGTTGACGTCGTCATAGTGGTGGCAGGTATGGAGGGCGCGCTGGCCAGCGTTGTAGGTGGTTTGGTCGCGGTGCCGGTCATTGCCGTCCCCACCTCGACCGGTTACGGTGCTGCATTCGAAGGCGTCACGGCATTGCTGGCGATGTTGTCGTCGTGCGCCGCGGGCGTCACCGTGGTCAACATCGACTCGGGCTTCGGTGCGGCCATGGCGGCTTACCGACTCACCCGCACCCGGACCCGGACCGTCCGGTGATCCTGTGGCTGAACCCGACGGCGGGACTGTCGGGCGACATGCTGCTCGGTGCGCTGCTTGATCTGGGCGCGCCGCTGGATGCTGTACGGGCGGCGATTGCGAGCACCGGTGTCGAGGGGTGGTCTGTGGAACCGGTCGCCGTGCAGCGGCGCGGTATTCGCGCGCTGCACGCCCGGGTTGCTGTGACCGACTCGGCAAGTGAACGTTCAGCCGCTGACCTGATTGAGCTGGTGTCCGGGGCGCAACCTGAGCCGGTGGGCGCCGTCGCGCGAGCCGCAGTACTCTCCCTAACGGAGGTCGAAGCAGGCATCCACGGCATGTCGATCGACGAGGTACACCTGCACGAGCTCGGCGGCATCGACACCGTCGTCGACACGGTGGGGGTAGCCGCTGCCATCTATGCGCTGGGTATCAGGTCGGTGTGGTCCGCGCCGTTGCGACTTGGCAGCGGACAGACAACGTCCTCGCATGGCCTGCTGCCGTTGCCCGCTCCTGCCACGCTCGCGCTGCTGGCCGGTGTTCCGGTCGTAGGTGTGCCCGGGGGGTCGGAGACGGTGACACCGACTGGTGCCGCCCTGTTGGCTGCGTTGGGATGTCGCTATGGCGAGATTCCGGCGATGACGCTTGCCCGGACCGGCTACGGGGCGGGCACGCGTGACACGCCCGAGCGCCCGAACGTACTAACGGCGTTGCTCGGGTTGCCGGTCGCGACTTCCCTGGCTCGTGAATCCCTCTCCGTGCTTGAGACGACCGTCGACGACGTGACCGGTGAGGTACTTGGACAGCTCATTGACCGGCTGCTTTCGGCGGGCGCAGTCGATGCCTGGATCGCGTCGGTGACTGGTAAGAAGAACAGGCCCACGCAGGTCATCACGGCCCTGTGTCAGCCGTCCGATGATGCCGCCGTCACGGCTGTGCTGATGGCCGAGACGGGGACTCTCGGCGTCCGCCGGCTCGATGCCCAGCGCGACGTCCTGCCACGAAGCCAGGGCTGTATCAGCGTGGCCGGTCACGAAGTGCGCATGAAAATCGGCCCGCACCGCGCGAAGCCCGAGTACGAAGATCTGGCCGAGATCGCCCGCGCCACGGGCACACCGGTTCGGCTGATTGCCGATCGGGTCCAGGCTGCTTGGCTCTCCCAATCCTCGCCGTCTGCCGCTCGCGGTCATGCGGGCCCAAGGGGTTCGCAGTAGGATCGGGTCATGCAGACTCGACGGCTCGGGCGAATCGGTCATGACAGTTCGGTTCTGATCTACGGAGCTGCCTCCCTGTCTGACGTTGACCAGGCCCGTGCGGACATCTCCATCCAGGAGGCGCTGGACGCCGGCATCAACCATTTTGACGTGGCGGCCGACTATGGCGACGCGGAACTCCGGCTGGGGCCGTGGATGCCACGCATCCGGTCCCAGATCTTCTTGGCAACCAAGACTGGGTGCCGCACCGACGCAGAGGCATGGGCGGGGATCAACCGTTCCTTGGAGCGGCTGCAGACCGACCACCTCGACCTGATTCAACTTCACTCCGTGGGTGACTTGGAAACCCTTGACCAAGTGACGGGCAACGGGGGAGCACTGGCGGCCGCCGTCCGAGCCAAGGAGCAGGGACTGGTGTCGGCGGTGGGCATTACCGGTCACACGCACACCGCGCCATCGGTACACACCGAGGCATTGCACCGCTTTGACTTCGACAGTGTCCTGACCCCGATAAACTACCAGCTGGCCAAGGACGCAATGTACGCCGCTGACTTCTCGGGGCTACTGAAGGCCGTCGGCGCGCGCGACACGGCGCTGATGACCATCAAGACTATCGCCCGCCGGAACTGGAAGGACGACGAGCAGCACCGGTATGACACGTGGTACGCCCCGTTCGACGAACAACGCCACATCGGCGCAGCCGTTGCATGGGTCCTCAAGATGTACCCACAGGTGACCGGGATCGCGACGGCCGGCGAAACCCGGTTGCTTCGGCAGATGATTGTGGCCGAGGCCGCGTCGGAGGGCATGTCTGTGCAGGACGCAGCCCGGGTCTTGGACGAGGTCCAGGACTACGCCTCGCCCTTCATTTCGATGCCGTTCTAGTGGTGCGTGTCGTTAATTGCTTGACGGTTTGGTTTGCGCGACGATACCGGTATGCCGAATCGTTCTGCTGCCGCCTTGGTCTTGGGTGATGGTGACCGTGAGGAGCTGACCCGCCTGACACGGTCCTCGTCGGTGCGGGCCGGGTTGGCGCAGCGGGCACGGATCGTGCTGCTGGCCGCGGACGGCATGGCAAACACGGCGATCGCCGAGAAGGGTGGGGGCCTCGCGTCCGACGGTGATCTCGTGGCGCAACCGGTATGCGGCTAAGGGGATCGACGGGCTGGTCGACGACCCGCGCTCGGGTCGGCCGCGGATCGTGGATCACCGCAGAATCGTCTCGACGACCCTGAAGGCGCCGCCGAAGAAGTACGGGGTGACGCACTGGTCCTCCCGGCTGCTGGGCCGTCACCTGCGGATCAGCAACGGCACGATCACCCGGGCGTGGCGCGACTACGGTGTGCAGCCGTGGCGGGTCGAGACGTTCAAGTTCTCCACCGACCCCCAACTGGTCGCCAAGGTCACCGACGTGGTCGGGCTCTACCTGGCGCCGCCGGAGAACGCGATCGTGCTCTGCGTCGATCGGGGGCACCTCCCGCTTGCGGGGGCGAAGTCCCAGATCCAGGCGCTGGACCGGACCGCGCCGATGTTGCCGATGCAGCCCGGGCTGCCCGAACGGCGCACCCACGACTACAAGCGGCACGGCACCTCCACCCTGTTCGCGGCCCTGGAGGTCGCCACCGGGACCGTGACCGCGGCGTGCAAGCCGCGGCACCGGCACCGGGAGTTCCTCGCCTTCCTGGGTCAGGTCGCCCGAGCCCACCCCGACGACGGCACCGGCCAGGAGCTGCACCTGGTGATGGACAACTACGCCACCCACAAGAGCAAGAGGTCCGCGACTGGTTGGAGGCGAACCCGCGGATCCACGTCCACTTCACCCCGACGTCCGGCTCCTGGCTCAATCTCGTCGAGGTCTGGTTCGGCATCATCGAACGCCAAGCCATCCACCGCGGCTCCTTCGGATCCGTCAAGGACCTGAACGCCAAGATCCGCGCCTTCATCGGCGGTTGGAACGACCGCTGCCACCCCTTCGTGTGGACCAAGACCGCCGACGACATTCTGAAGAAGGCCAACCGTCAGACTATTCCCAACACGCGCCACTAGCGAATCGCAGCTCTCTGACTCGGTGGTCAGCTGTCACGAGTCGACCGCCGGCACAGGCTTGGTTGGGGCGTGTCCCGTGGATCAGCTTCGGTGGGATCTCTGAGCCAGATTACGATGCTTGCGACATCAATGGTCCCCTTGTAAACAAACTCTCGTGTGTCGTCGCAGTAGGCGACCGCGCGGTACCCCCGGAGTCGGTTGATGGCCCGTTCCACGGTGTGGCGGTCCTTGTAGATCGCCCTATCGATTCGCAGTGGCGGCCCGCGCGCCAACCCCTTGAGATCCGGCCCCCGATCTAGTTCGCCGGATCCGGAATGGCGGCCTTGATACCCCTGCCAAGCAGGGCGATTCAGATCTTTCGGGTCGAATACGCCTTGTCAGCCAAGACCCGATCCGGGCGCGTCCTTTTGCCGCTCACAATGGCGGCGCCCGATCCGGATATCGGCCATCATCGCGGTGAACGCCAGACAGTCGTGGCGCCGGCCGGCACGGGTGCGGGCCACCGGGTTGCTCGAGATATCGCCGCGCGTCCGCGGAGGTGATCAGGTAGACGACCTCGACGGTCTTCTTCCCAGCCCTGGTTACGGTTCGACGCAGTTGCGCGACCTGCGCGGCGCCATGGAACTCGACCCAGGCCGGGGCGGTGACGACCTTGATCGTGCGTGCGACGCGACGGCCGTGGCCCTTGGTGGTGACGCGGTGAGCCGGGACGTCGCGCCACGGCAACGCTCTGCACGCCGCGTACAGCTTGGGCTGGTTTCCCTTGGCGGTGAACACGTAGTCGCCGCCGGCGTCCACGATCAGCTGGGCAGTGTCGGTTTGGGTATGCATGGCATCCACGGTCACCACAGCAATCGGCGAGATCGAAGCTGGCCAACAGGGTCTGGTCCGCTGGGATCTCGTTGGACTTCGCCGCGACGGCGACCTGCCCGAGCACGGCACCGCTGTGCTGGTCCAACGCCGCCACCAGATGCGGAGCCACTCGATCACAGGTCCGCGCTCCGCGGACAGTCTTGCCGTCCACAGCGATGACCATGCGTTGGCCCACCACGGCGCTGCGGGTCCACAGTCAGGCGCCCAGGATCGAGTCCAAGACCGTGGCGTCGAGGCGGTTGAAGGTGCGACGGATCGCCGACTCCGACGGCACCGATCGGCCGTTAGATCCAACGCAGCAAGGAGATCCCGCTCAGCGTCCGCGGCCACCGCCCGATCGCGGCGAACGACCGCGCGCCGGCAGCGACCGCAGCGATCCCCACCGCCAGGATCCCCGACGGTCCGAGGCCGGCCCGGGCCGGTCCCGGCCCGGCGATGGATCTTCAACGCCGCCAACAGGTGGCTCAACATCGGGGAGTCACCGCCCTGGCCCGGACCGATCAGCATCACCAGAGGCAGACCGGCGCCGTCGCACAGCTGGTGAATCTGGAACGTGTCGGTGGACTCCACCGTCGCTCAGCAGCACCGCCAGAACCCGGTCCCCAACCGGGCGCACCAGCATGGCACGAACCACGTGCCGTCACCGGCGAACCGGCGCTGCCGTTTCCACACCATCTGCCACGGCCCTGACCCGACCTGCACAGACCACAGGGGTCGAGCCGGCTGACCACGCGGTTGGCCGGCAAGTTCGTGTCATTCGATGCAGCCCGGTGTCGCGGCGGGCTGTCCACGAAGCCCGAACGCCCCCGGTAGATCCCGCCACGCCACCCCGCTGCGGTACCAGAAGATGATGCCTCGACCAGCAGACGGTGATCACCCAAACGCCTGCCCCGCTTGCCATCCGAGGACGGCATCAACGGCGCGATCCGGCCCCACTGGGCATCGCTCAAAACCTGCGTGCGTGACATGCCTCCCACAATCACCCAGCAGCAACTCAACTATTGGAGACACGCCCTAGTGGCGCCGCTGGCGGTGTGGGTGCGGTGCGGGTGATCCGGGCGGCGAGCCTGGCGTGCGGGAACCCGATCCAGGTGTTGATCGAGACGACCTGCAGGTTCCGGCTCTCCCGCCGGGCATGGCCCTTGTCCTCGATCCGATCGACGACCGGACCTGCCCCAGGGCAGTGCGGCGAGCTGGGCGTGCAGGGTGGGCTGCCCCGCGTTTGACGATGAACACGTACCTGCCGCCGTGTCGGTGCAAGTACCGGGCGTGCGCCTTCTGGGTATGAAGTGCGTCGGCGGTGACGATCACATTGGTCAGGTCGAGCCGGTCCAATACGGTTGCAAAGGCGGCGATCTCGTGACCCTTGGTCTCGGCCAGGACCTGCCCTGCCGGGACCCCGGTACCGTGGTCGACGATGGAGAACAGGTGCACCCGGGTCCCGTCAGGGCGGCGGGCACCGCGGCAGGTCTTGCCGTCCACGGCCACCGCCCGAAACGCCGGCGGGACCGGTGTCGGCAGGGCGAGCGCGGCCAGCCACGCGTGTAGCACCGCGTCCAGCACGTCGGCGTCGACCCGCAGCAGGATCCTACGGATCGTAGACAGGCTCGGTCGGTGGTCGGCGCCCGATCCCCAGGCGCGGCCGAGCCCAGCGAGGCAGGTCCGCGGCCCATCCGGCGATCCCCGCCACGCTGCGAGAGCCGGCCACCACGCCCCGCGACCGCCACCACCAGCCGCGGTGGCCAACTCGTGGCGTCGACCGCGCCGCTGGCGTAGGTCCTCCAACGTGGTCAGCACCTCCCGCACCACCACGGGGACGTCCTGACCGGCCATTACCTGACGCGTCGTGAGCGCCTCCGCGACCGGGATGAGCGAAGATATGGGTGCGGGCACGGCAGGGCTCCGATCGATCGTCAAGGACGTCAAGCACCTTCAACGATCCCGGTCCAGGCCGTGCCCGCCCGCTTGGACATCTCCAACGGCGTGTCGCCCAGACGCCACGCCGTCAACCGACTTTGAACAGACCCTTGGAGTCGGTCCACGCCGTTTCGTGACCGCAAGGGTCAGTGGCAACAATCGGGACGCGGAGAGGAGGCTCCGGTCCAAGGCCCGGCACCGCGTGGTGGATCCCCAATATGCAGGCTGGGTGAGGCTCGCGCCGGCGCCGCCAAACCGAACTCAGCGATTGCGCCTCTCCACGTCGAGGGCAAAGGACGTCGCCAGCTCAGCGTCCCAGGGCTCCAGGGGGGCTAACGCGGAGTCCACTGCGGTCTGCTGGCGTCCGGCTCCCACGATGATGGACATCATCGGCGACGAGGCCAGCATTGCCCGCAACAACAGGCGTTGCAGCGAGACCCCGCGTGACTTGGCGACGACGCTGGTTCGGGAGAAAGCCTTGACCGCCCGCTCTCCTGTGCCATTACCGCGAAGCGGTGAGTAGGCGAAGAAGGGGATCCCCGTTTCCTCGCAGTGTCGAAGCACGCTGATGGACTCGGTCCCGCCCACACTGTGGTGGTTCTGCACTGCTGCGATGGGGGCGACGGCGAGCGCTTCGTCGACCTGCCTGACCGTGACGTTGGATATTCCGATCCGTGCAATCTTTCCTTCCTGCCTCAGTTCGTTCAGCGTGCCGACGCTCCTCGCAATCGGTTGCGGATGGTCGGCCCTGTGCAGGTAGTACAGCCCGATCTGCTTGACTCTTAGAGCGACCAGGCTGTCATGGACGTCCCGTCTGAGTCGGTCTGGGCTGTTGTCTATGCCCCATTCCCCGTGGCCGGTGCGGAAGTGGCCGCCCTTGGTCCCGATGAGCACGTCTGACCTTCCGGCCAAGGCGTTGGCGAACAGGGACTCGTTATGAAATGGATCGTCCACCGGCGCGTAGGCGCGGGCTGAGTCGAAGATCTTGATCCCTGCGTCTGCGGCTGCGCGAATGACCCTGGCGGCGACCTCTGCATCGGGTTCGTCCGAGAGCGAGAAGCCAGCGCCACCCAGCGCGATACAACCGGTGAGTGTTGGGCTAGGGAGCGTCTGCATGGCGGGCCCAACCTCATGAAAGTTAGTCCATTGGCATTCAGGGCAAGCAATGAGCTTCGGGCAATTTCGAGCCCTCGGACGTGCGTGAAGCGGTCACCACATGATCCGGTGTCGTCAGGTTAGCGCATAAACGCCTCGAGCAGGTCGGTGATGGTGACCGCCTCGCCGCAGCTGGGGCAGGATCCGCCGTAGTCGATCCGGCGGCAGGGTCGTTGGGAGTTAGGGCAGCATTGGTGGCCGGTGAGGCGTTGCCCGCAGTCGTGGCATTCGTGGACGCTGTACTGGGCCCGCTGGCAGCGCTGGTGGTGCGGTGATCGTCGAGGTACGGCGTGGATGGAGGAGGTCACCACGACGGCCCCGCCTGCTTTGATCAGTGCGGACAGGGCAGGTCCCGACACCCAACATCGCCGACCGCAGCAGGCCCACCCTGCTCGTCCCACGCGTGGTCGCTGAGCGAGCCGATCGGCCGGCGGACGTTGCGGCCGGCCTCAAGCTGGAGCACGTAGACCACCCGTAGGTAGAAGTCACCTGTTCGACGCACGCGTTCCAAGCCGCCGGTGAGGTGACGTCGCACTGCACCGATGCCGCGGTGCCTCCGGCCGTACAGATGCTGTCACAGACCCGGCCAGCCGCGTCGGCGTCCAGGTCGGTCACGGCCGCGCGGGCGACCCCGTCCGCCAGCCGGCTCGCGGCAGCGGCACCAATGCCGCTGCCCGGCCGCGGTGAGCAGGGCCCACCTTGCCATCGAACCGGCGACCGCATACCGGCGACGGTGCAAAAAGGGCTCGAGGCCTCACAGCGCCGTGGGCGCGCCGCGCATGTGCGGCGCGACCCAGGTCAGCTGTTCCGCTTCCTGGAAGACCTGGCCGCCCTCGTGGTCGTTGAACGGGTAGACCCGGATCTCCTTCGGCCCCCCAACGGCATGGAATGCGGCGTACACGGTCGACGGCGGACAGATCTCGTCCATCAGCGCCACCGAGAACAGTGCCGGCGCCGTCGCACGCCGGCCGAGCACCGTCCCGTCAAAGTAGGACAGCGTGGCGAACACCCGGTCGACGTGGTCGCGGTGAATCTTCAGGTATCGGGCGATCTCCGGGTACGGGTCGCGGATCGCGATACGGACTGCCCGAGGGAAGTCGCACAGGAACGGCACGTCCGGCATCACGGCGACCAGGTCGGGGACCAGGGCCGAGACCGCAATGCTGATCCCACCGCCCTGGCTACCGCCGGCAACCGCCACCAGGTCCGGGTCCACGAGCGGGTGCTCACGGGCGGCATCCACGGCCAGGACGGCGTCGGTGAAGACCCTGCGGAAGTAGTATGTGTGCGGGTCGAGGATGCCCCGGGTCATGAAGCCAGGATGAGCCGGCCCGGACCCGTGAGGGTCAGGCGTGTCCCCCGCGGTGTTCGCGGACCCCTGGCCCCTGGTGTCCATCTGCAGGCAGGCGTAGCCAGCCAACGTCCAGGGCAAAACAGTGTGCGGCAGCCCGCGGCCCCCGCCGTAGCCGTGGTAGACGACGACGGTCGGCAGCGGGCCGACGGCACCAGCCGGGACTTGGAGCCAGGCCTTGACCGGTTCGCCACCGAACCCGGTGAACGTCACGTCCGATACGTCGACCAGCGCCAGGCCCGCGTCGACCGGCTTGAACGTGGCCGGCCGGTGCATCGCCCGCGCCTCCTGGAGCGTGCGGGTCCAGAACCGGTCGAGGTCTTCCGGTTCCCCGCGAACGGGCGCGTAGCTTTCCAGCGCCGGCAGGTCCCAGTCGGTCAGCGGCATGCGTCCTCCTCAGTGTGCCGGCGCGGCCAATGCCGGACCGCGCTGGTGGAGCCAAGCTGGCGCCGGCTCTCGTCCATCGGTGCCATATTGGCAACCGGGTGCTCGAGCCGCGTCATCGGACTGTGCGCAGCCGCCTCGCGGCAGGACCGCGCCCAACCTCGACGGCTTGGTGCCCGAAGTGGCAGCCGGCACCCACCCAGCGCATCAGGGTCATCGCACCAGGTCGTCGCCCTAGGTCCTCTGGACCGCCCCTTCCCGAGGACCTCCCGCTTGGCCGGGTGAAACGTGAAGTAGTCCGGGCCGGCGCCGGGCCAGTGCCATTCCTCGGGCGGGGCTGTCGATGGTGTCGCCCCGCCGGATCCGTACGACCTTGCTGCCCCGGGGACTGGAGTGAGCTGACGCCGTCGATGTCCTGCACGGTCTGCCAACGACGTGGGGGTGCCGGGTGCGCGACCAGGGGCAAAGCGTTCGACTCGACGCGCAAGGGCTCGTGCCCGGGGGCGATGACGTCGAGGCCGGGGCAACAGCGTCCGGGCCCACCGTGTTGCGAGCGGCATGGCCAGGCTCGGCGACTCTCTTATCAGTGCAGGATCAGCGCCCCACACCCTGGCCGAAATCGGTTAACTGCCGATCGCTTCACGCAGGAGCCGTACCGGGCCGAGCAGGCCGTGGTCGTGCACTTCGGTGGTTTGCATCCGGGGTTCCATTCCAGCCAGTTCCATGAGGATGTCGGGCACCGTCTCGTAGTAGCCGCGGGCGAGCAGCCGGTTGTTCAGCGAGCTCGCAACCCGGATCGTCACCGTGTTGTCGCCCGCGCGCAGATCCTCGCTGACATCGACAACCGGATATGAGGTGTCGAAGCCCTTGGCCTCACGTTCGTTGATACGTAGGGAGCCGAGGCCACCGGCGGTGGAGCCAAGGTTCAGAACGTACCGGTGTCCTTCCTGCGGCTTGTGGTGCAGGTGCAGGGTGGTGGTGTACTCGCCGACACCTGAGACCTCGGGCCCTACCTCAGGAATGTCCTTCCACGGGCGCAACGACCTCGCCGCGGCTTGGATGCGCGTGATGGCCGTCGTCGGGCGGACCTCCCGGGTCTGGTAACCAAGCCCACGGTCCTCGGTGATGAGCGTCGGCTCTCCAGCGTCCCAACTCTCAACCGCGATCGCCCACTCAGGCAGCTCCGCGAGCGCCTCTGTCGCGGTCGGTGCGGTTGTGGGGGAAGCTGTAGCCGACCGGTCGAGGGTGAGCAGCGCCGTCTCACCAGGCGCGAGAGCCACCGTCACGAGCGCTCGCTCGCCATCCTGACGAACGCCGGAGTGCGGACGAATGGCCCCAGTCCAGCCGTCGATCCGGTACACAGCTCCAACCCCAGAAAGCGCCACCTCAACCTCTACGGGCTCACCGGTCTCATAGAGGAAGTGGTAGAGGTATAGGTGCAGCAGGTCACCGTCCTCGCGAAGGTGAGTCAACACGCTGCGGTTCTCACTGATGAACTCGGCGCGTCCGACGACGCTCAGGTCGCGCAGCGCCTCGACCGTCCAGGCGGGATCGTCGATCGCGGCGACGGTGGGGAGCCCGAGCAGCTCCGCCATAACGGCGGTGAGCTCCTCGTCGCGTCCGTCGAGCCCGGGTGTGCGCGTGGCAGCACGCTCATGATTGGTGTACAGGCCTCCAAGGAGGAGCTTCAGTTCCCGGGCGCCGTGCACTAGGAGCACCTTCACGCCCTGGCGCGCCCATTCGAGGATCTTGGCGGCGACCTCGGGATCCAGCTCACTTTGATAAACGATCAGCGCCTGGTAGCCAGGCCCATTCGGCTGGACGAGTCCCTCAGAGAACGACACGTCACCGCTGAGAAGCAGCGATCCGTCGAAGAACTCGTAGGTCCACCCGGCGTCCTGCATGCCGAGATCCTGCCACCAGTGGTTCTCGCGGTCGCGCATCCACCGGCGGCCGTAGGCAACCTCGTCCGGGATTCGGTTGCCGTCCTCGTCGAGGAAGGCCATGCCGGACATGTTGTCGGTGAAGTGGTCAGTGCGCAGGATCCCCACATCGATACGGGGCCTGCCTTGGCGCAGGATGCACTGGTAGCGGCCTACGGCGGCGGTCCATAGCGGGTAGAACTCCGACGCCGGCTGTCGGGTGTCGAACCGCTCTGAGAACATGGGCCACATGCCCTCGTGCCCGGGCCACTCGGTGACGCCCTCGGCACCGGCGGGGCTCGCCCAGCCGTGCAGGACAGTCTTGGTGATTCCGGCGGCAAGTTGCGTAGCGATGATCTGGTCGTAGAACCGGTGGTCGAGGATGTGGTTTCGAGTGGTCGCACCGGTCTCCGAGGAGTACTGCTTGCCGAACAGGTGCGCCGGCCCTGCCATGAGGCGGTAGGCATCGATCTGGGAGGCGAACTCCAACGACTCGGTCTCAATGCCGTCGACCTCTGGGCCCGGCCGAGTGAGCTCGAACGGCAACCCATAGCTGATCTCCGCACGGAGCGTGATCCCGTTCGCGTGGAGGAACGCCACCAACGGTCGCAGCATGTTCTCGATGTAGAGGTCGGTCAGCGTTCGCGCGTAGTCGAAGCGGACCTTCTCTACCGTTATCCGGTGCTCCCCTGGAGACTCGTTGTGATAGATGGTCGAGGAGGCCATGATCTGCACGTTCCGGGTCAGGAAGGGCAACCACGGCGTGACGTCGTAGCCGCGACGACATCGGAACTCCTCGGCAACCGTGCGGCCCCAGAACAGGCCGCCAGCACCGGTAGTGAACAGTTCGAGGGAGTCCATGTACATCTGGGCGCGGGGGTTTTGGCCGATCTGTTCACGCAGCTCGGGGGTCAGCACCACCGACTCCCAATAGTCGATCACTGCCTCGACGCCGTCGGGGTCGAGGTAGTTGACCGTATAGTTCACGGAAGCGGACGGAGATGCGGTCTGGCCGGTGCCGTGCATCCAGTAGGTGAAGAGCCGCCATGTGCCGTCTGCCGGCGCACGCCAGGGCCTCGTCGCGCACCTGGCCGGTGAGGTCGAGCAGAGACTCGACATCCAAGATGGCGCCGACCTCGGTCTCCTCCATCACGCGGGCGGCGACGGCGGCGACGAATACCTGTTGGTGAACTTGACCACGCCCTCCGGGAAGCACGTGATCCCGACGCTGGGCATCTAGATCGATCCGCCGCAAGGCTCCCTGGCGTGAAACGCCGGGGAAGAGGTCCTCGCTAACGACGTCCAGTTCCTTGGCGGCAGCTGGGTGGTCGGCGTCAATGGTCGGTAGGTTCGCGTTCGACCAGTTCGTACCCGAGGTGAAGCTCACCGACATGTTCCGCCTGGTCGTCTCCTCGACGACGATCTGCGAGTCGTGAACCCACTCCTCGGAGCCCCAGCCATACCTGGAGTGGTCGACGTCGCCCTCGTCCATGGCCAAGAACTCCATGCCGCCGAATCCCAACCGGTGAGCGGCGTCCACCTCGTACCGCAGCGTCTCGTCTGTGTGGAGGCCCTCCGCAAGCCACCAGCGCAACTCGGGACGGTACTCAATAGGTGGACTCTCAATGAGCCGGACGAGGGCGTCCATAGTCATGACGTTCTCCTTCGAACGACGGAACTCACGCCCTCGCATGGGGCATCCGATAGATTGAATCGATTCAGGTTGGGGTTAGTTATACGGTACCTTGATGTTGTGTTTGCAACAACAGCTACGGGTCGCTGCCCTGGGCGGCCTTCTGGCCACCGAGTCCGCACCAGGCAGACAAGGAAGACTCGTGCCTCGGCCGCAGTGAACGGAAATGGTTGTCGACCACGCTCTGGAAGTCTCCGCGGTACTGGCGCGCGACCCGATCGACCTCAGGCTGTTGCTCGGCGCATTGATCTACTGTACCGACAGCCCAACTTTCGGCGGCATCTGATGGATGCCGCAGTGTTCTTGCTCGCGGGTGGGGTCGAATACCTGGTCCGGCGCTCTCCCGGAGGGAGGTAGATCGCCTCCAAGGATTGGCTCTTCGTGCGTGCGCTGGGCTCAATGCTCGGGGGGGTACTCCGCCTCCGATGGTTCGGATCCGGTGCTCGAGGACGGCGCGTGGAAGCCGCTGGTCCACTGGCCCGGAACGAGCGCCGACCTGCGCCATTGTCGTCCGAGTTGACCGCTCGTCTCGATTGGCTGAGCCGGGCAGATGCCCGCTCGGCTCCAGCAGCACGCTGAGGCTGACGGGAGGGTCGTTTGGGCTGGTGTTGCCTGATGCCCATGCCTCACCGGCGCGACCGTGTGCCCCTATAGCGAAGGAAGGTTACTGGCAGTCGGTGTTGCGCTCAGCGCTTGCCGCGCCGTCTCGGCCTGCTGTTCTGCCATGGCGGGGTTCCGTTGCTCGATGATCGCCAGGCGCCCGGCCAGCGCGATGGCGGTCTCGACGTCTGGCGCAGGGGGCAGTGGGAGGAGTGCGACGTCGCGGTTCGGCGTGGGTGGGTGCCCTCGGTTTAGCCGGGCGTACAGGACAGCAGCTGGGTCGTTGGCATGGCGCAGCGTCACCGGTTCAACGAGCGCTCGGACCTTGTCGGAAACGTCCGCCCCGTCGGCCTCGGCTCGGCCCAGTGCCGCGGCCAGCGGGCCGAACGCGGGCGAGTCGCAGATCGCCTGCACTAAGGGCTCTCCCAGCCCGGAGTTTGCGAGGATGGCGCGGTACCGGTCGCCCAGAGCATGGTGGGCGATGGTGTCGTACTCGGCTCGCATCCGCTCGGCGCTGTAAGCCTGGGTCCAGGTCTCGGCGATGGTCTTCGTCGCTGACATCTGGGCTGCGGGGGTGTTGATGACGTGGCTGAGCACGTCCACGGCCGCCGCCTCAGGGGTCGGTGTGTGCAGGGTGTCGGCGTCCGGGTCGTAGGTGGTGTCGACGTACAGCTGGTTCGCGGTTCTGCCGCGGGTGGCCATCACGTACAGGGACTCTCGCGTGGTGGTCGCGCTGACGAAGGCGTGGGCGGTGTCCACGGTCCGTCCCTGCGCCCGGTGGGCGGTGGTGGCGTAGCCGAGCTCGAGGTGTGCCGCGGCGTACGCCGCGGGAAGTGTGACCCGGCCGGGTCCGCTGGCGCGCTGGACCGTGACAGCGCCGCTTGGAGCGACGTGTGTGACGGTCCAGAGGTCGCCGTTCTTGACCCAACTGCGGCCGGTGCCGAGCCGGCGGTCGTTGCGGCGGGTGAGGACCAGGTCCCCGATCCCGGCGACAGATCCGGACGCCAGGGGCACGGCGGCGTCGGTCGCGGTGCTTTCGGCTGCTCGAGCGGTGCGGGCGCGGTGGTTGAGGTCGGCGACGCTCTGCGCGTCGGGGGCGATTATCAGCGAGGTGAGGCCGGCTGCGGTGTCCCGCTGCCACGCCAGGTACAGCTCGTTGAGCATGCTCTCGCGGTCTCCGCCCGCTACGCGGCCGTGGGAGTCGTAGGTTGCTGCGGCGGCGGGGTCGCCGGCGCGTACCGCGAGCGAGGCGTCCTTCTCCCATTGCTGGTGGAACCTGCGGACCTCGCTCAGCTCAGGGACCGTGCCGCGGTCGCGGACCAGCATGTCGAACGCGCCACCGGCGCCGACCGAGCTCAGCTGAGCGGGGTCGCCTACGAGCAGCACCTTGGCGCGGCTGCGAAGAGCCTGTTCGACGATGGCGTCCAGGGCGAACGTGCCCGCCAGGGACGCTTCATCCACGATCACCAGCCGACCAGGGGCTAGGGTCCAGCGACTCTGCTCCACCTCGAGCTGGCGCAGCACCCGGCGGGCCCGGGCGGAGGCGAGCGTGGGACTTGCGTGCCGCAGCTGGGATCGCAGGTCGGTGATCCGATGCCGCCGTTCGAGTGCCCGGTCCTGCTCGACCAGCCACTTAGCGGTGTTCTCGGTGGCGATGCCGATCTGGTCGCACAGGACCTGCGCCGCGGCAGCGGAGGGCGCCAGACCGGTCACCGTCCCCGGCCCGAACCGGTCCTCCCACGCCGCTCGAACAGCGGCCATCGCGGTCGTCTTCCCGGTCCCGGCAGCCCCGACCAGGACGTCCAGTACCCGCCCGGAAGTGACGACCTGGCTGACCGCGTCCGCTTGGTCAGCGGACAAGGTGGGAGCGTCGACTCGCGACCGCTCCCCTGCCACCGCCCCTACGAGGATGGGTGACGCGATTGGCGACAGGACTGGCCCGGTGGTGTCGCGTCCCGCCGCCAGCAGCCTGGCCTCGGCGTCCAACAGCGCCTGTGTGGTGTACAGCTCCGTGCCGCGGTGCCGGAACCGGGATGAGCCGTCCGGGCGCTGGAACGCTGCCGGTGTGTGGGTCAGCTCCGGCGGGCTGATCAACAGCGCGGCTCGGAGGCCGGCGTCGACGGTGCGCTCGACGACCGCCATACGGTCCTCAGCAGTGGCGAACCGGACGCCGTGGAGCTGGCGCAGCACCTCGGCGAAGACGTTCGACCGCGCGAACGTGGCGCGCTTCTCGGCCACCACCTGGACCGCGACCCGCCCCGCCTCGGCCAGCATCCCCGCGGCCAGGTCCCCCTCGTGCTGCAGCGGCAGGTCGTTGCGGCCGGCCAGGCTGGCGACCCAGGCCACCGGCTCTGTTCCGAGCAGCGGCTCGGCCCGCGCCCGCCAGCCGCGGACCTGGTCCGACAGGCGTTGGTGCGACTTCTCCGGTCGGGTGTCCAGGGTCGCCCGCTGCCGCATCTGCAGGACCTCCCGGGTGGACGGCTGCCGCCCGTGGGCCTGGACGAAGCGTTCAACCAGGGCGTTCTTGGCCGCCTCGATCGCCGTCGACCGCTGCGAGAACTGCTCCCGCAACGCCGCCGGCACTCCGGCGACCTCGTACTTCGGCACGACCGAGTGCGCCCGGCCGGTCGCCTCCCAACCCCACCCCAAGGCGGCCGTCAGGTAGTCCGAGAGCACGCCGTGGTACATCTCGGACAGGCCCACGGTCGCCTTGAACAGGGCCCGCGAGTCCAGCGTCCGCCACGCCCCGTCGGGCCTTTGGACCCGGTTCATCACCACGACGTGGGTGTGCAGCTGCGGGTCCCCGGCGCGGGAGTCCCAGTGCTCGAACGCCGCGGCCACCACCCCGCGCACGTCGACCTGCAGCACCCCGTCCTTGCCGCTTCGGGAGGTGAACACCCCCCGCCGCTCGGCGTAGCCGATCACGAAGGCGACGGCGTCCTGGTGCGCCCGGTATGCCGCCTCCCGGGTGGTGGGGTCGGCCAACGCCCAAGCGACGCTGACCGACTTCGGCACACTGAACGTCAGGTCGAACCCCGCCACCGGCGACCTGGCATGCCGGTCACCGGACCGGGCCAACGCCGTGGTCACCGCTGCAGGTGCGCGCCCCAACGGGTGGCCGGTAACCGGGTCCTGCAGCATCCCCAGCATCCGGAACAGGTGCTGTTCGTCGACCTGCGACCCAACCGGCACCCCCACCCCGCCGAAAAGCCCGGCGAGCCCGGCGCCCAGGAACCGCCCCGGCGGGGTACCCGACTCGGTGTAGTACGCGCTCAGCGGTGACCGCGCCGCGGTAGCCGCGTCGCCCCGGGCGACGCTCTCCATCAGGTAGCGGTAGCCGCTACCCAGGCTCATCCGCCGGATCGACACCGTCACACCCGCACCCCCTCGACTTCCCGGCCGGCCAGTGGCCGACGGGTCGCTTAGCCGGCTCGTCGGGGCACCATCGGCACGGAGACAACCTGGGATGCCAGACGTGTACGGCAACTGAACGGCCGGGGAAGCCTGACCGCGGGCGACCGGATGGCGCAGCGGCGGAACTGCTCAAGCAGGGCGGATGGCCTCGGCGGGGAGCCAGCCCTGGATGGTCGTCGAGGTGGAGCCGTCGGTGACGATGTAGATGACCAGTGCAAGCCAGCGGCTGGACCACGGCGCCACTCGACGGGGCCGGCGGCGTTCCAGCGGCAGGCTGGAACCGGCGCCGGCGGCGACCACGACGTGGGCGTGCGCTGGGGCACGCGGCGGGACCGGCGGGTCCCGGTGCAGACCGCGCCCGGGTCGTCCTCGGTCCCGATCCGGGACACCGCGGGGTGGGTCACCGGGGTCATCGGCCGGGACACCACTGGCGCCCCTGGCGCGCCGAAGTACCGCAACCCCACCCGGACCCCGGCGTTCGAGAAGTCGGCCGCGCTGTACCGGCCTGCGCTGCCGCCGGTCCACCCCGGCGCCACGGTAGTGGTGGTCGAAGGGGCGTTGGACGCGCTCGCCGTCGCTGCCGCGGCGGCCGATGTCGGACGGGCTGACCGGTTCGCACCGTGCACGACCAGTGGGGTCACCGTCTCCGCGCAGCAGGCGCGAGCCGTGCTCTCCCTGACAGCGGCGCCGCCGGTGATCGCCCTGGACGGCGACACCGCGGGGACCGAAGGCACCGACCGGTGGGTGCACCGGCTCTGCGTCGAGATGCGGCGGGCGGTCCTGGTGACCCGGCTCGCTAGCGGGGTGGACCCCGCCGACTGGGTCGCCGAACACGGCCCCACTGGCCTGAACGCGTTCAACCCCGCCCCCCGACAGCAGCCACGTCCAAGGCGTGCGCCCGGAGCTGCCGGCCTTGGACCTGACCCGCATCGCCCTCTCCGGAGGACCGGCCGCCGCTGCGAAGCTGGGCCCGGGTGGTCGCGTCGCTGCTCGCCGTCGCTGACCTGACGAGACCCACAGCCGCCCGATGGTGACCCGCCCTCCGCGTCACCTCTGTCGAGAACACAGGTACCGCGAAAGGAAACCGGTATGCGCACCACCAAGACGAGCACCACCGGCGCTCACCTGACCGTCCCCGCCGGTGCCGATGGCATAGTGCCCCCCTCGTGATTGCTGAGGTCCTTGCGGGCGGCGACAGAAAGGGGAGAGCGGGTCATGACCATCGTTAGTGAGCGTGCCCTGTACCAGATTCGCGACGTCATGGCCGCGCTTGGCATGAGCCGCAGCGTGGTGTACGAGCAGATACGCAGCGGCCGGCTGCAGACGGTCACCCAAGGCAGGCGACGCTACGTCACGGCAGCCGCGCTCGCGAGGTACGTCGGACTCCTCGAACACGAAGCGAGGAACGGTGACGACGCGCCGTAGCCACGGCGAAGGCGGACTCCATTGGAACGAGAACCGACAACGCTGGATCGCCACGGCCCAGCTCGGCTACCAGCCCAACGGCAAACGGATCGTTAAGACTGCGACGGGCAGGACGAAGACCGAGGCCAAGAACCGCCTGAAGCAGCTGCTCCGTGACCACGACGAGGGAATCAAGCCCACCTCAGGATTCACGGTCACCGACGCGGTCGAGGACTGGCTGACTTACGGTCTCAGCGGCCGCAGCCAGAGCACGGTCGCCAACTGTCGCACCCTCGCCGCCGTGCACGTGCTACCCGAGCTGGGCCCGCGCAAGCTGCATCAGCTTACCGCCGAGGATGTCGACCGCTGGCTTGGGCGCAAGGCGGCCACGCTCAGCCGGGCAACCCTCCAGCGCCTGCTGTCCATACTCCGCCGCACCATCAACAGGCAGGTGTCGCGGGATCGGCTCCGCCGCAACGTCGCACTCCTGGTGGAGGTCCCCTCCGGCACCACCGGCCGGCCATCGAAGTCTCTCAGTCTGAAGCAGTCCGTCGCTCTCGTCGAGGCCGCGGCTGGGTCGAACATGCACGCCTACATCGTGCTGAGCCTGCTGACCGGCGCGCGGACTGAGGAACTCCGCGCACTGACCTGGAGCAGGCTGGACCTCGTCGGAGACCCAGGCGTTGACCCGCCCGTTCCCCCCTCGATCCAGGTGTGGCGGTCGACCAGGAAGGGAGGGGACACCAAGACCCGCCTCTCGCGTCGCACCCTGCGCCTGCCACAACGGTGCGTCGATGCGCTGCTAACCCACCGAGCGGCGCAAGACGCCCAGCGTGTGCAGGAGGGCGACGAATGGCGGGATCTGGATCTCGTCTTCTGCAGCCGACACGGCGCACCGCTGGACGCGGCCAACGTCCGACGCTCCTTCCGAGCCGTCGCCAATGAGGCCGGCTTGGACCCCAAAGAGTGGACGCCACGCGAACTCAGGCACAGCTTCGTGTCCCTGCTCTCTGACGCCGGTGTCCCACTGGAAGAGATCGCCCGGCTCGTCGGCCATCGCAGTACCACAGTGACTGAGGCGGTCTACCGCAAGCAGCTACGGCCGGTGCTGGCGCAGGGCGCAGAGACGATGGACCGCATCTTCGGCGACCACCGCGCCGCCCCAAACCGCAACCGTTAGTCAAGCAGTTAGTCAAGCACCGACCTGACCGAGGCCCAGACAGGGCGTCGGCTGGAGCTCAGAAACTACGTCTTCCCAGGTCAGCAGGGTGTTGTGCTGGTGGGCGATACTGGGTTTGAACCAGTGACCTCTTCCGTGTCAAGGAAGCGCGCTACCACTGCGCCAATCGCCCGAGCGTGGTGCTGCCGTACGGTGACTCGAGGTGGAGACGGGATTTGAACCCGTGTACACGGCTTTGCAGGCCGTTGCCTCGCCTCTCGGCCACTCCACCGTGAAGGTCCCGGATACCAGAACCGCCTGGACCCCCGAGACGCCTCCGAGCGGACGACGGGATTCGAACCCGCGACCCTCACCTTGGCAAGGTGATGCTCTACCAACTGAGCCACGTCCGCACGAACGTCAGCGATGTAACTAGCCGCTGTGCGTGCGTCCAGACAGTAACCGATCGCGCCGAAGGGAGTCCAATGGGCCGACGTCCTGCGGGCCCTGCTCCAGGGCAGCCGCTGGCTCGTCGGACGAGAGGTCTGGCGCCTTCTCCGCGGTAGCCTTCTCCGCGGTAGCACCCGCAGAGGCCCCCTCCGCCGGCTCAGAGGCGAAGACCGCGGGCGGCATCGGAGTGAGCGGCCGCTCGTGGCCGGGTCGGCGGGCCGGGTCGGTGTCGCGTCGGCGCCAACGGGCTCCCCGCTGCTCCCCCCTGCGCTCGACCACCGGCCACAGCGTCCGCGAGGCGGCGTTGACGGCGGCCCCGATCAGCACCGCGATGGCCAGGAAGTAGAGCCAGATCAGGACCACGATCGGCGCGGCCAGCGGACCGTAGATGGACGTCCCCCCGATGGACGCGTTGAGAGTGACCCGCAGCATGAAGGAGCTGCCGACCCAGAGCAGCACGGCAAGCACCGCGCCCGGCACGTCCCGGTGCCATGCGGATCGCCGGGGAGTGGCGATGTGGAACAGCGAGGTGAGGCTGGCCAGGGTCAGAACCACGACCGCCGGCCAGTACAGCACTCCGATGAAGTGCAGACTCTCGGGCAGCATGCGGCTCAGCAGCGACGGCCCGATGACCACGAGCGGGAAGATCACAATGCCGACAACCAGGGAGATGAAGTAGAGGGAGAAGCTGAGCGCCCGCGTCCTGACGATGCCACGAACGCCGCTCTGCCCGTACATGATCGAGATGGTGTCCAGGAAGACGTTGAGCGCGCGGGACCCGGACCAGAGCGAGAGCAGAAAGCCGATCGAGATCAGGTCGAAGCGTCCCTGCTTCAGGACGTTGGAGACCGTCGGCACGATGACCTCGCGAACGCTGTCGTCGGTGAGGAACCGAGCGGCATACGACTGGATCGTCGCCGTGACCTGGCCAACTGTGTCCGGTCCCAGCCAGTGGCCGACATACCCGACACCGCCGAAGAGGCCCAGCACGAGAGGGGGCATCGACAGCAGCGCGAAGAAGCCCACCTCGGCCGCGAGGCCGGTGACGCGGTAGCGCATGCAGAGCTTGAGTGTTGCCCTGGCCAGGCGCGCGGCGGGCAGCCCACCGGGAACCCGGCGGAGCCCGCGACGGACGCGGTGTCGCAGCGTAGACACAGCGGCCGGTGGCCCGGCATCCTCCGCCGTCGACTCGTGCAGGCCTCCCGCAGTCATCCGGTAACGGTAGTCCCCCGTCCTCGATGTGGAGGGCAGGCGCCTCCCCCCAGATGTGACCCACCAGCACCGCTCGGTCACAATGGGGCCGCTGGCCAACACCGCGAGTGGCCGTCTACAGCGAGGAACCGATGGAGATCTGGCCGGGAAAGCCCTACCCCCTGGGTGCGACGTTCGACGGCAGCGGGGTCAACTTCGCCATCTTCACCGAGGTGGCCGACCGGGTGGAGCTGTGCCTCGTCTCGGACGACCTGGATGAGAAGCGGATCGAGCTCACCGAGGTCGACGGGCACGTCTGGCACTGCTTCCTGCCCCAGGTCCAGCCCGGTCAGCTGTACGGGTACCGGGTGCACGGGCCCTACGCGCCCGAAGAGGGCCAGCGCTGCGATCCCTCCAAGCTGCTGCTCGACCCCTACGCCAAGGCCATCGACGGCCAGGTCGACGGTGACCCGTCGCTGTACTCCTACCGGTTCGGGGACCCGACCAAGCGCAACGAGGACGACTCGCTGGGACATACCATGCTGTCGGTGGTGGTCAACCCCTACTTCGACTGGGGACACGACCGGCCACCGCAGACCGAGTACCACGAGAGCGTGATCTACGAGGCCCACGTCAAGGGCATGACGATGAGCCACCCTGAGGTCCCCGACGACATCCGGGGCACCTACTCCGGCCTGGCCCACCCCGCGATCATCGACCACCTCGTCCAGCTCGGGGTGACCGCGATCGAGCTGATGCCGGTCCACCAGTTCGTCCAGGACTCGCACCTGATCGAGAGGGGCCTGTCCAACTACTGGGGCTACAACACGATCGGCTTCCTGGCACCGCACAACGCGTATGCCGGCACGGGCACGCGCGGGCAGCAGGTCACCGAGTTCAAGTCCATGGTCAAGACGATGCACGAAGCGGGCATCGAGGTGATCCTCGACGTGGTCTACAACCACACCGCCGAGGGCAACGAGATGGGCCCCACGCTGGCCTTCCGCGGCCTCGACAACGCGTCGTACTACCGCCTCGTCGACGACAACAAGGCGCACTACTACGACACGACCGGCACCGGCAACAGCCTGCTGATGCGCCACCCGCATGTCCTGCAGCTGATCATGGACTCGCTGCGCTACTGGGTGAACGACATGCACGTCGACGGCTTCCGCTTCGACCTCGCTGCCACGCTGGCCCGCCAGTTCCACGAGGTGGACCGGCTCTCGGCCTTCTTCGACCTGGTGCAGCAGGACCCCGTGGTCAGCCAGGTCAAGCTGATCGCCGAGCCCTGGGACGTCGGGGACGGCGGCTACCAGGTGGGCAACTTCCCGCCGCTGTGGAGCGAGTGGAACGGCAAGTACCGCGACACGGTCCGGGACTTCTGGAGAGGTGAGCCCTCGACCCTAGGTGAGTTCGCCTCGCGGCTCACCGGATCCAGCGACCTCTACGCCCACTCCGGACGCAAGCCGATCGCGTCGGTGAACTTCGTGGTCGCGCACGACGGCTTCACCCTGCGGGACCTGGTGTCGTACAACGAGAAGCACAACGAGGCCAACGGCGAGGGCAACAACGACGGGGAGAGCCACAACCGGTCCTGGAACTGCGGCACCGAAGGGCCGACGACGGACATGGGGATCAACACCCTCCGGCTTCAGCAGCAGCGGAACTTCCTGACCACGCTGCTGCTCAGCCAGGGTGTGCCGATGATCGCGCACGGCGACGAGCTGGGCCGCACCCAGAAGGGCAACAACAACGTCTACTGCCAGGACAGCGACATCTCGTGGCTGGACTGGAAGCTCGACAAGGACAATGCCGCGCTGGTGGCGTTCACGGCGGCCCTGGTCGAGCTCCGCGCCGAGCACCCCGTCTTCCACCGGCGTCGCTTCTTCGCCGGGGACGCCTTCCACGGTGGGGCCAGCGACCTAGGCGACATCCTGTGGTTCGCTCCGCAAGGCCACGAGATGGTCGAGCTGGACTGGCGCAACGGCTACGCCCGCAGCGTCATGGTGTTCCTCAACGGCCAGGCCATCCCCTCCCCCGACCCCCGCGGGCGGCCAGTCCTGGACGACCACTTCCTGCTGCTGTTCAACGGCGACCAAGGGCCGGTCGACTTCACCATGCCGCCAGCCGCGTACGCCGAGATGTGGCAGGTGTGCCTGGACACCTCCAAGCCCAGGGTGCCACCGGCGGCGCGGCGACTGAAGTGGAGAGCCGCCTCGACGCACCCGGTGGCCGGCCGGTCCGTCGTGGTCCTGCTCGCCCCGCGGCCGTCCGCGACCTGAGCAGCCAACCGCTTCGGACCCACGGGCCCACCGGCCGGTGCCACCCCCCAGCCTCGCCGGGGCATCTACGCGACGAGCCGCAGGGCCTCATCGGCCGGCCCGGTGGGTGTGTAGGTGCGCCTCATGGGCGAGCGCCGTAAGTCGCGAGACGGCGCGGTAGTACTTCTTCCGGTACCCCCCGCGCAGCAGCGGCTCGGGGAAGACGCGGTCGACGGGGATCCCACTCACCACCAGGGGGATGTCGCGGTCGTAGAGCCGGTCGGTCAGGACCACCAGCCGCAACGCCGCAGCTTGGTCGTCCACGGGGTGGACGCCGGTCCAGGCCACCGCGTGGACGTCGTCCAGCAGGGCGCCATACCGGCTGGGGTGGACCTGGGCCAGATGGTGCAGCAGGTCGCCGAAGTCGTCGAGCGCTGCGTCGCCGGCTGACGCCCACTCGCGCGTCTCTGCGTCGCCGGCGGCGCTGGGAGCCGGCTGGAGGCCACGGTGGCGGTAGTCCTCACCCTCGATGTGCACGACATCGAAGCGCGCCGACAGCGCCTGAATCTCGCGCCGGAAGTCCGCTGCGGCGAACCGTCCCTCACCTAGCGCGCCGGGCAGGGTGTTGGACGTCGCAGCAAGTGACACGCCGGCGTCGGCGAGCCGCGTGAGCAGGGTGGACATCAGCACGGTGTCGCCGGGGTCGTCGAGCTCGAACTCGTCGATGCAGACCAGCCGGTGGGCGGACAGGGCCCGGACGCTGTCGTTGAAGCCAAGGGCGCCGACCAGGTGCGTGTAGCCGACGAAGGTGCCGTAGGCGCTCGGCTGCGGCGCCTCGTGCCACAGGGCGGCGAGCAGGTGCGTCTTGCCCACGCCGAACCCGCCGTCGAGGTAGCGGCCGCGTCGCTGCTCGTGGCCCGTGCGTCGCCATCGTGAGCGCCGTTGCGGCGACAGGGAGCCGGCGTAGGACTGCAGCGCGTGGACCGCGTCGCTCTGGCTGGGCTGCGCGGGGTCGGGGTCGTACGTCGCGAAGCGTGCGGTCCGGAACCGCGGCGGCGGGACCAGCTCCGCGACCAGGCGCTCGGGGCTGACCTGCGGCCACCGCCGCGTCAACGGGACCGCATCGGGCTGGGGTGTCCCGCGGGGAAGGGCATCGGGGACCACGGGCGGCAGCCTACTGACTGAGACGATAGGCCCATGCGCCCTCTCCTGTGGCTCCCCGGAACATCGAACGGGTCGCCCGAGCGTAGGGACGGACCGGCGTCCGGAGCCGCGGGAGACGCGGCGAACGAGCAAGCGGCCGCCTTGGACGACTCCGCCCTGGCCTCGTGGTACGCCTACCCGCCGGACACCACAGCCCCCATCCCATGGTTGCGGGCCAACTTCGTCTCGACGCTGGACGGGGCGGTGGCGGGGCGGGATGGGCGGAGCGGCTCGATCAACACCGGTGCTGACCGCGCCGTGTTCGCGCTCCTGCGGGCTCTGTGCGACGTGATCCTGGTGGGGGCGGGCACGGCTCGCGTCGAGGGCTACGCGGCAGCCCGGGTGGGACGGCGGTGGCGGGCCCTGCGCGCGGTGTCCCGGTCCGGGTCCGCGTCACCGCGCGCGCCCGCGCCTGCCATGGCGGTGCTCAGCCGGTCCGGCGCACTGCCAGCGCGGCTGCTCGACCGGCTCGATCCCGCGGACAAGGCGGGGAGCGTCGTGCTGGTGACCTGCAGCGCGGCCCCGCACAGTGCTGTGAGAGCGGCCCGCCGTGCCCTGGGGTCGGAGGGTGTGGTGGTTGCCGGGGACGACGTGGTGGACATCGGCCGGGCGGTGACCGAGCTGTCCGCCCGACTCGGCGGGCGGCTGCTCTGTGAGGGGGGCCCCGGTGTGCTGCGGCAGGTGGTCGAGGCGGAGCTGCTCGACGAGCTGTGCCTGACGACGGTGCCTCGTCTGGTCGGCGGCGGTTCCGGTCGCCTGCTGTCGACGGGCGACCTGGATCTCACCCTGGTGCCTGTTGCCCTGCTGGAGGCCGACGGCGCCCTGCTCGGACGGTGGGTCCCAGCAGGCCGGCTCAGCCGGCTCGGCGGCGGCCTCGGGCTCAGTCGGCTCAGCCCGCTCAGCCGGGTCAGCCGGCTCACGCCGGAAGGAAGTCCCGGATGACGGCATTCCAGCGCTCGGGGTCGACGTTCCACTCCTGGGTGTGCCGAGCCCGGGTCCACGGCTCGTAGCGGACCAGGTCCGGACGCCTCCGCGCCAGCTCGGCAGACGGTCCGGCGGGCACGAACTCGTCGTCGACCGAGTGCACCAGGAGGATCGGGTGGCGCAGCTCGTCGGACCGGTGGACCCAGTCGGTCTCTGCTACGTCGAGCGGCTCATGCACGCCGACGACGCGCCGCGCCGACCGTCGGCCGATGAGGTTGCGGCTGAGGGCTCCTACCGGCCCTGGAACGGCGTTCAGGCCGGCCTGGTGCCGAAGGACGTCGGTCCAGTCGATGACGGGAGCATCCAGCACGACGTGGGCCACCCGCTCGGACAGCCAGGAACGATCCAACGTCTGCAGGATGATCGCCCCACCCATCGACCAGCCGACGAGGTCGACCTCACCGGCGCCGTGCTGCACGGCATACAGGATGGCTGCTTCGACGTCGCGCCACTCGGAGAGCCCCAGGTTGTATCGACCATCCGGACTGGCCGGGGCGCCGATGTCATTGCGGTACATCGGTATGAGGCACGGGCGGCCGAGCTCGTGCAGCACGGGCACGGCACGGAGGCACTCCTCGCGCCGGGCGCCCCGGCCGTGCACCAGGACCGCCCAGCGGCCGCCGGGCTCGCGGATGGGGCCGTTCGGCCCGTGCACCAGCCACGCTGGCAGGTCACCCACGTCCGAGCGGACGGTCACCTCGCTCGTCGGCAGGCCGAGGGAGCGGTCGGGCCGATCGCCGTAGAAGTACTGGTTCCAGCGCCCGTAGCCGGCGGTGAGACGTCCGTGGTCCACCGCGAGCAGCTCGCGTTGCACCGTCCCCGCCGTCTCGTCCATGTCCAGGACGCCGCCCAGACGAGCGTGTCCCTCACCTCCGTCGAGCCAGAGCCCGTAGCGGCCGGGTGCAACGGTGTCGTCAGTGGCGTTGAGGGTCACCGTGCCGGCGTCCACGGCCCGGATCTCTGTGTCGTCCGGGCGGCGTGGGTCTGGTGTGATCACCCGGCGGGCGAAGTAGGTGGCGGCACCGAGTGCGCCCAGGGCCGATGCGCCGAGCACGGCGGCCCCGGTGACTCCCGCCGCCAGGACGACACGGCGCATCGTCGAGTGGGGAGCGCTCACCTACGCATCGTCGCAGGTCCACAATGCAGGCGTGGACCTGCCTCTGGACCTTCCCGTCTCGCCGATGCTGGCCAAGTCGGTCCCCGCCGTCCCAGCAGCTGACTCCGTCCCCGGCGGGCTCTCGTACGAGCCGAAGTGGGACGGCTTCAGGTGCATCGTGCTGCGCGACGGCGACGAGGTGGAGCTCGCCAGTCGTGGCGAGAAGCCGCTGACCCGGTACTTCCCCGAGCTGGTCGAGGCGGCGCTGGCCCATCTCCCCCGGCGCTGCGCCGTCGACACGGAGGTGGTCGTCCGAGCCGGGCGGCCGGGATCGCAGAAGCTGGACTGGGAGAGCCTCTCCCAGCGCATCCACCCCGCCGCGTCCCGGGTCACGAGACTTTCGGCCGAGACACCCGCAGAGATCATCTGCTTCGACCTGCTGGCGCTCGGCGAGGACAACCTGATGGGTCTGCCGTTCGCGCAGCGGCGTTCCCGGCTGGAGTCGGCGCTGTCCGGCCTCTCGTCGCGGGACCCCGTGCACCTGACGCGAACGACTCTCGACCCGGACGAGGCGATGTCCTGGTTCGAGCGGTTCGAGGGCGCCGGCCTCGACGGGGTGGTGGCCAAGCCGCTCGCACTCCCCTACCAGCCAGGCAAGCGCTCGATGCTGAAGATCAAGCACTCCCGCACCGCCGACGCGGTCGTGATCGGCTACCGGATCCACAAGTCAGGCAACGGGATTGGCTCGCTTCTGCTGGGACTCTACGCGGACGACGGGCAGCTCGTCGGCGTAGGCGGGATCGCGGCCTTCACCAACGCACGCCGGCTGGAGCTGGTCGAGCAGCTCCAGCCGTGGGTAGTGACCGACAACGACGGCAACGCGGTCCGCGGGGTGACCGACCGGTCCCGCTTCAGCGGCAACAAGGACGTCGGCTACATCCGGCTGCGGCCCGAGCGCGTCGTCGAGGTCAAGTTCGACCAGCTCGAAGGCATCCGGTTCAGGCACGCGGTCACGTTCGTCCGGTGGCGCCCGGACCGAGACGCGAGGTCCTGCACCCTCGACCAGGTCGACCGTGCCATCGCCTACGACCTGGACGCCGTGCTCGCCCGCTGAGCTGCTGTTCGGATGTCGAGGGATCGCCCAGCCGCGGAACGATGTGGGCAAGAGTGAAGCCTCCGGGCTGGTCGAGCTGGTCGGAACCAGGCCTACGGATTGCGGTCAAGGGCAGTCCTTGCCCGCGTTTCACCTCGAGGACTTCCAGGAGTATCGGCGATCCTCCCCCTGGGCCTTCGCCCAGCGGCGGGAGGCTCGAACGTGGACAGGGACGCAGTCGACGTGCGTTCCTGCTTGGACCTTCCCGGCTAGCACCGATGGTCCCGTTCTGACGGTCGACAGACGGCGCCTGTGGATGGCGGGGTTTGCGGATCCTGTTTGTGCACAGGGGTGTTGGGGCGTCGACGGGTTCGGGGGGTGTGTCGGTGGTCGCTCCTACAGTGAAGTCATGGCAGCACAACCGTCCCTGGAGCCTCGACCCGAGCCCGGACCCGAGCCCGGACCCGACCTTGGACCGGAGCCGCGACCGGTGGTGGGACCGCTTGCTGATGCGGTGGCCTTTCTGGGTGGGGCGTTGAGGGGGCAGCCGTGGCGGTTGGCCGACGCCGAGCTGGGCCAGGTCCTTTCGCGCGACGCTCGTCGTGGCCCACTCGAGCTCGGGGCTTCTCAACGCGGTCAACCCCACGACCGGCGCAAGCCGCACGATCGAGGGACTCAGCCTGCCCAACGTCGACGGCATCCTCATGGAGGGTCGGACAGTGTATGCCGCGCAGACTTTCGTCAACCAGATATCCGAGGTCCGCCTCAGCGGAGACCTCACCTCGGGTTCGGTCAGAAAGGTGATCACGAGCAGCCTGTTCGAGGTGCCCACGACCGTAGCCCGGTTCGGCGACCGGCTTGCGGCAGTGAACGCGAAGTTCGACACGGGCCTGCCGCCGGCTGCCACCAGCTTCGAGGTTGTCGTCGTCGACCGCTGACTGACTGACCGCTCCGGAGCGCCCGAGTCTGCTTCGACAACGGTCGAGAGGGCTGGCCAAGGTTGGCGGGGTGGGACCGCTGTCACAGCCAGTTGTCGGTCACCTTGCGGGAGGGCTGCACGCGCGGTGGCTCCCCCGGCATCTTGGGGTAGTCCGGTGGGAAGCTCATCTCGCCCAGTCCACGCTCGTGGACGTCCTGGTCCCACAGCGCGATCGCCGCGCTGAGGTCCCCTACAGCGGTGTCCATCCCCCGCCACGCGTCGCCGTCAGTGGCGAGGATCGCCGGCACGGTGCGCAGGGTGAACTCCGAGGGCGCTGCCGCTCGGAGGTCCGCCCACGAGACCGGCATGGACACCGTGGCCCCCGGCAGCGGACGCGGGCTGTACGCACCGGCGATGGTCCGGTCGCGGCACGCCTGGTTGTAGTCCACGAACACCTTCTCCCCCCGCTCCTCCTTCCACCAGGCGGTGGTGACCAGGTCCGGCATACGGCGCTCCAGCTCCCGGGCGACGCCGATGACCCCGTGGCGGACGTCAAGGAACTCGTGCGTGCGGGCGATGCGGCAGTAGACGTGCACGCCGCGGTTGCCGGACGTCTTGGCCCACGGGGTGAACCCCAGCCCCAGCAACAGCTCGCGCAGCCCGTATGCCGCCTCCACCGCGTCGGGGAAGCCGCGCCCGGGCTGCGGGTCCAGGTCGATGCGCATCTGGTCCGGGCGGTCGTTGTCGTCGCTCCGCACCGGCCACGGATGGAAGGTCACGGTGTTCATCTGCACCGCCCACACGGCGGTGGCGATCTCGTCGACCACCAGCTGCGGGTGTCGGCGCCCCGAGGGGTAGACGCACATCACCGACCGGGCCCACTCCGGCACCCCGCGTGGCGGGTTCTTGGAGAAGAACTCCTCCCCCTCGACGCCACCCGGGAAGCGCTGCAGCGACAGCGGGCGGTCGCCGTTGGCCCGCAGGAAGGCGTCGCCCACCGCGGCGACATACGAGGCGAGGTCCCACTTGGTGATCCCCGCGTCCCGCCACATCACCCGGTCCGGGCTGGTGATCCGCACCGCGCGGACGGCTCCGGCCGGCCCCGGCACCTCCAGAACCAGCGCGTCCGCCATGCTGGCAGGGTAGCGGGCGGCTTATCGGCGGGTGACGAAGCGCGGGCGCACGGAACGAACCTCGCCGCTCCGCTGTTGAGACCGGTGACCGCGCAGGTGGCGAGCCGACCGACCTGCTACGCAGCACAGAGGCGGACCCACACGTCATACCGGAGGAGCACGCGATGAAGCAGACCCACGACTACCCGATCAGCAAGACCGACGAGCAGTGGCGGACCGAGCTCACCCCCGCCGAGTACGACGTGCTGCGCAAGTCCGGCACGGAGCGGCCCTACGTCGGGGAGTACACCGACACCAAGACCGAGGGCGTCTACTCCTGCCGGGCATGCGGCACCGAGCTGTTCCGCAGCACCGAGAAGTTCGACTCGCACTGCGGCTGGCCCTCGTTCTTCGCGCCGCTGGCAGAGGACCGGGTGGAGTACCTCGAGGACCGGTCGCTGTTCAGCAAGCGGGTCGAGGTCCGCTGCGCCGCATGCGGCTCGCACCTCGGGCACGTGTTCGAGGGCGAGGGCTACGGCACCCCTACGGACCAGCGCTACTGCATCAACTCGGTCAGCCTGAGGCTGGAGCCCGCCTCAGGGGAGTGAGGCCACCAGGTCCGTGACCGACACCCGCGGACCGGTGTAGAAGGGCACCTCCTCGCGCACGTGCAGGCGCGCCCTGGACCCGCGCAGGTGGCGCATCAGGTCGACGATGCGGTGCAGCTCGTCGGCCTCGAAGGCCAGCACCCACTCGTAGTCGTTCAGCGCGAACGAGGCGATGGTGTTGGCCCGCACGTCGGGGTAGTCGCGCGCCATCTGCCCGTGCTCGACCAGCATGTCCCGGCGCTGGGTGTCGTCGAGCACGTACCAGTCGTACGAGCGCACGAACGGGTAGACGCACAGGTAGCCCTTCGGCTCCTCCCCCGCCATGAACGCCGGGATGTGGCCCCTGTTGAACTCGGCGGGCCGGTGCAGCGCGGCCACGGACCAGACCGGCTCGAGGTGCCGGCCGAGCTCGGTCTGGCGAAAGCGGTGGTAGGTCGCCTGGGCGGACTCGATCTGCTCGGCGTGCCACCAGACCATGACGTCGGCGTCGGCGCGCAACCCCGCCACGTCGTAGATCCCGCGGGTGACGACGCCGACCGCCGCCGCGTCGGCGAACAGCGTCTCCACCTCGGCCACGAGCTTGGTGCGGTCCTCGGGCAACGGCGAGCTGACTCTGAACACCGACCACATCGCGTAGCGGATGCTGTCGTTGATCTCGCGGATCGCGCTGGCCCTGGACGGGGGCTTCGGCTGGGAGTCCGGCTGGGAGTCCGGCTGGGAGTTCGGCTGGGGGTCCGGCTGGGACGGCGACTGTGGAGTCATGGCTCCATTGTCGCCGCCGTTGCCGGCCGTCCGGCCAGGTGGGTGGCGACCTGCTCGGCGGCGAGGCGACCGGACGCGATACACGCCGGTATGCCGACGCCGTCGTACGCGGCGCCGGCGAGCGCCAGGCCCGGCAGGGCCGCCACTGCCGCTCGAACGCGGCGGACCCGGTCGAGGTGGCCGACCGCGTACTGCGGCAGTGATCCGCCCCAGCGCTGGACGTGCCGGTCGAGCGGCGCCGGCAGCCGGGAGCCCACCGCCTCCGACAGCTCGCGCAGCGCCGTGGAGACCAGCGCATCGTCGTCGTGCTGCAGGTCCTGCTCCTGCCCGTGCCGTCCGATCGACGCGCGCAGCAGCACCAGCTCCGGGGCGGCGGCAGAGACCCACGCCCACTTCTGCGAGGTGAAGGTCGCCGCTTTGATCACCCTGCCCTCGACCGGGGGCACCAGCAGGCCCGAGCCGCCCAGCGGCGGCATCCCGGCTCGTGGCAGGGCGAGGGTGACGATGGCCAGCGATGCGTAGTCGACGGCTACCAGGTCCGCTGCAGCGGCTGCGGTATGCGGCGCCAGCAGCCGCGCCGCGGGAGTGGCGGGTGTGGCCAGCACGACGGCGTCGACGTCGAGGGCCTGCGGCGCCGGAACCGGACCGGTCACCAGCCGCCAGCCGCCGGCCGTCCGATGCAGCTCGCGCACCGTCGCCCTGGTGTGAACCTCCACGCCGGTCAGCCGGAGATCCCGCTCCAGGGCGTCGACGAGCGAGGCCACCCCGCCACCCAGACCGGCGAAGACGGGGCCGGCGTCTGCGGCTGCCGACGAGGTGGCCCTCGCCGCTGTGGCGGTGAGCGATGCGCCCGAGACGGCCGCCTGCCACAGGGCCGGGACGGTGGCCCGGAGCGACAGCGCGTGCGCGTGCCCCGCATACACCCCTCCCAGCAGCGGCTCGACCAGGCGCTCCACGACGGCGCCACCGAGGCGTGCCGACACGAAGTCGCCTACCGACACGTCGGCGGCGGTGAGCGCCGGCGAGCGCGGCGGCTCCTCCTCCAGGCGCCGCAGCTCGGCGCCGGTCAGCAGGGTCGACGCCGAAGCGGGGTCCGAGGGCACACCCATCAGGGTCCGCGGCGGTAGCGGAACCAGTGCGCCCCGCGACCAGACCGCTGCGCCCGCGGTGGCCGGATGGACCAACGCCGCGCCCAGACCGAGCGAGCCGATCAGCTCCAGCGCCTCCGGCCGCCGGGCCAGCACTGACTCCGCGCCGACATCGACCCGGACACCACCGACCTCCGCGACGCGGAGCTTGCCGCCCAGGCGCGCCCCCGCGTCGAGCACGACGATGCTTGCCATCGGCATCCGCTGCCGAAGGACCCGTGCCGCGGTCAAGCCGGCGATCCCACCGCCGATGACGGCCACCCGTGCACCCGCCATGACACCCAGCCTCCCAGCCGCGAGACCGTCGCTGTTGCAGGGCGTGACCCGATCGTCACCCGCGAGGACGGAACGGCGCCGGGCCGCTGCGCCTCACACCATGAACCGCCCGTCACGAACGACCGCCATGAGCAGCCCGACGCCACCAGGAGCCACCATGTCCCCCACCTCCGCCGCCCGCCTCTCCCGCCTTCTCGTGCCGTCGGCGCTCGCCGCATCGCTGGTCCTGGCCGGCTGTAGCGGCAGTGGGGAGTCCAGTACGTCGTCGGCGGGCGGCGCGGCTGGGGCCGCGCGCGTTGCCGACAGTTCCCCCGCGGCGGGCAAGGCGCCCCAGTCAGCGAAAGCCAGCAGCGGCTCCGCGGCCGCCGTGGTCGGCAGAAAGCTGGCCAAGCAGGCCAGCATGCGGATCGAGGTCTCCAGGCTGTCCGAGTCGGCGGCCACCGTCCGCTCGATCACCGTGAGCCTGCGGGGCATCGTGCTGTCCGAGCAGCTGGGGGACGGGAGCGGGCCGCCCGTGCCGGTCATCCAGGGCGGCAGCGCCTCCGGCGCCCCTGTGGCTCCTTCGCCTGACACCAGCAACATTGCCGGTGCGTACGCCGCGCTGACGCTGTCGGTGCCGTCCGCGAGGCTCGATGACGCTGTCGCGCAGCTCGGCCGCCTGGGCAAGGTGGTCAGCCAGTCCTCCTCCACCCAGGACGTCACCGCCACCTTCATCGACACCCAGAGCCGCCTCGCCACGATGCGGGCCAGCGTGGAGCGCGTGCGGGCGCTGATGCAGCGGGCGAAGGACATCGGCCAGGTGGTCACCCTGGAAGAGCAGCTGAGCAGGCGCCAGGGTGACCTCGAGTCGCTGCAGGCCCAGCTCGCCGACGTGCAGGACAGCGTCGCCCAGTCGATCGTGAGCCTCACACTGACGACCCCGGACCATGCAGTCCAACCGGCTGCCGTCACCGGCTTCGGCTCGGGCCTGGCCGCGGGATGGCACGCCTTCACCACCTCGGTAACCGCGGTCCTCACCGTCCTCGGTGCGGTCCTGCCGTTCGCCCTGGTGCTGGCCCTGCTCACCGCCCCTCTGCTGTGGTGGCGTCGGCAGCGGGCAGCGGGTGGCCCGGCCCCCAGCCAGCCGGCTCCGAGCCAGCCGGCCGCCTGACCTCCGGGCGCCTGACCTCCGGGCGGACCTCCGGGCGCCTGGCGTCCGCTCGTCTCATGTCCGAGGTCGGCCTACCTCTGAGAGATCTCGTGGACGAGCTCGACGACACGGGTGAGCACGTCCGGGTCGGTGCCCGGCAGGACACCGTGACCAAGGTTGAACAGGTGACCCGGAGCCGTGCGGCCGGCCGCCACCAGGTCCTCGACCTTGGCCGCGACGACGGGCCACGGAGCGAAGAGCACCGCGGGATCGAGGTTGCCCTGGACCGCATACCCGGACCCGAGCCGCGCCACGGCGTCCTCCAGCTCCACCCGGAAGTCCACCCCCACGACCTCGGCTCCAGCCGCCCCCATGGAGGGGAGCAGCTCGCCAGTGCAGGTCCCGAAGTGGATCCGCGGCACGTCGAGGTCGGCCACCATCGACAGCGCCGCCGCGGAGTGCGGCTGCGCGAACCTCTCGTAGTCGCTGCGCGACAGGGCTCCGACCCACGAGTCGAAGAGCTGCACCGCAGACGCGCCGGCCTCGGCCTGCACGCGCAAGAACGCGCCGGAGATCTGCGCCAGCCGGGCGCAGAGGTCGTGCCAGAGCTCCGGGTCGCCGTACATCAGCGCCTTGGTGCGCTCGTGGTTCTTGGACGGGCCGCCCTCGACGAGGTAGGACGCCAGCGTGAACGGCGCCCCGGAGAAGCCGATCAGCGGCGTCGCTCCGAGCGCGGCCACGAGCAGCCGCACCGACTCCGTGATGTCCGGCACGAGGTCAGGCGTCAGCTCGGGTACCCGTTCCAGGTCGGCGCGAGACCGGACCGGCTTGGCGATCACCGGACCGACCCCGGGCACGATGTCGAGATCCACCCCCACCGCGGCGAGCGGCACCACGATGTCGCTGAAGAAGATGGCGGCGTCGACTCCGTGCCGACGGACCGGCTGCATCGTGATCTCGGTGACCAGGTCGGGGCGCCGGCAGGACTCCAGCATCGGCACGCCCTCACGCAGGGCCCGGTACTCCGGAAGCGAGCGGCCCGCCTGACGCATGAACCAGACCGGGGTGTGCGGCACCGGCTGGCGCCGCGCGGCGCGGACCAGCGTGCTGTTGCTGGCGCTCACCGGGCCGATCCTGTCATGGCGGCAGGCGCCGCCGCCCGGGGGCCACGCCAGACCGCAAGCGCCGACCGCAAGCGCCGGCCCACGGCTCTGGCTCACAGCGCCGGCTCACAGCGTCATGGCCGCCACCCCGGCGATCGTCAGCCCCACTCCGCAGAGCTGCACCCGGCGCAGCCGCTCCCCCAGCAGCAGCCGCGCCCAAAGGACCGTGGCCGCCGGGTACAGCGAGCCCAGCACGCTTGCCACGCTGAGCAGACCTCGCGTCGCAGCCAGGCCGTACAGCAGGTTGGCGCCCAGATCACCGGCCCCGATCGCCGCCAGGGCGGGCAGGTCGCGCGGGCGCACACCGCCCCTGGTGCGCAGGGCCAGCCCAGCAACCACGAAGACGCCACCGCTCGTCAGCCGCATGCCCCACAGCGTGCCGAGCAGCGAGGCGTGCGCTCCCCGGCTGAGGAAGTACAGAGCCAGCCCGAAGCCGACCGCCGCCACCAGGGCCAGCAGCAACGGCCGCAGCGGCAGCCCACCGCTGAGCTCTGGACCGGAGGTGAGCGCCGCGCCAAGGACCGCGACCGCCATCCCCGCGAAGGTCAGTGGACCCGGTCGCTCACCCGCGAGCAGGCCGAGGACCACCGGCACGGACGCACCGAGGGAGGCCACCGGCGCGACGACTCCCATCGTCCCTGACGCGAGAGCGGTGTAGAAGCTCAGCAGGCCGACCAGCCCCGCGATGCCCGCCGCAGCGGCACAGCCGACCCACGCCCCCGGATGCTCGAAGACCCCGAGCGGCGACCCGAACAGCGCGACGGCGATGCTGAGCAGCAGCAGCGCCGACCCCTGTGACCACGCGACGACCGCGGCAGCGGGTGAGCTGCGCGAACGCAGCCCCGCGAAGAAGTCCGTGGTGCCCCACATCGCGCTGGAGGCGAGGGCGAGCAGGGCGAACATCGGCGCACCGTACAACGGCGCGGCGTATTCACCGCCCGCGAGCGCGCGACATACCCTGCCCGGGTGGGAAGTCGTGGGGTGCCGGGCGAGACCTCGGCCGAGTTCGCGCAGGCACTGCACGAGCTGCGCGTCGTCCGGCTGCGTCCTGAGATCCGGGTCACCGAGGGCCCGGCGCCGCAGCGCATCGCACCCTATGCCGTCGCCCTCAGCGCTGAGGTGGTCACCGGAGGCGCCGATGACGAGCTGGCGTCCGGGCGGTTCGTGCTGCTGCACGACCCCGGAGCTCCCGAGCCCTGGGAGGGCGTATGGCGGGCCGTCACCTTCGCCCGCGCCGAGCTCGAGCCGGAGCTCGCGTCCGACCCGCTGCTCGGAGCCGTGGGCTGGTCCTGGCTGACCGACGCCCTGGCGCAGCAGGGCGCGCGCTACACCGCTCCGGCGGGCACGGTCACCCGCGTGGTCTCCGAGAGCTTCGCCGGGCTCGCCAAGCGAGGAGTCACGGTCGAGATGGAGGTGCGGGCCTCCTGGACACCGGTCCCGCCCCCCCTTCCACTGGCCTTCGCGCTGGCGCCGCACCTGCAGGCCTGGGCCGACCTGCTCTGCACGATCGCCGGACTTCCGCCACTGCCGGACGGCGTGACCGCCCTGCCGGGACCCAGACGCTGACCGGCGCGGTAGGGAGCGACGGCGACGGAGCCGACCCGCTCGGCGGCGAGGCCGACGCCATCGACCCCGACGCCATCGGCCCCGACGCCATCGACCCCGACGCCATCGACCCCGACGACGCGGAGCAGGCCACTCAGCGCGAGCTCGTCCCGCTGCTGGCTCCCGTCGACGGGGTTCCCGACGTCGTCACCACGCAGCAGCGGCTGCGTGAGGGCGTCGACGCGGTCGCCGCCGGGACCGGTCCGGTGGCGCTGGACGCGGAGCGCGCCTCCGGCTACCGCTACGGCCAACGCGCCTACCTGGTCCAGCTGCGGCGCACCGGCGCGGGCACGTGGCTGATCGACCCGATGGCCTGCCCCGACCTCTCCGCGCTGCAAGCCGCCATCGGCGACGAGGAGTGGGTCCTGCACGCCGCCACCCAGGACCTCCCGTGCCTGGCGGAGGTGGGCCTGCGGCCGACCCGGCTGTTCGACACCGAGCTGGGCGCCCGGCTGGTCGGACTGCCCCGCGTCGGTCTGGCGACCGTGGTGGAGCACTACCTGGGGCTGAGCCTGGCCAAGGAGCACTCGGCCGTCGACTGGTCGACCCGGCCGTTGCCAGAGCCGTGGCTGCGCTACGCCGCCTTGGACGTGGAGGTGCTGGCGAAGCTGCGCGACGCCATCGCCGCCGACCTCGAGCGGCAGGGCAAGAGCGAGTGGGCGCGGCAGGAGTTCGACGCGCTGACCCGGTTCGGCGGACCGCCGGTCCGCATCGACCCGTGGCGGCGCACCTCCGGGATGCACCGGGTGCGCAGCCGCCGTGGCGCCGCCGGGGTCCGTGAGCTGTGGCTCGAGCGGGAACGGCTGGCGGCCGAGCGCGACGTGGCGCCGGGCCGGATCCTGCCGGACCGGGCGCTCGCCGAGCTCGCCCTCAGCGCCCCGGACTCGGTCGCCGGACTCGGCGGAGGCAGCGCCGCACGGAACCTGCTGCGCTACCAGCGACAGTGGCTTGCCGCGCTGCAGCGCGTGCGGGCACTGCCCGACGCGGCGCTGCCCCCACTGACCACCCGGTCGGAGGGGCCGCCGCCCGCGCGCGCCTGGGGCGACCGCGACCCCGTCGCGGCTGCCGCGCTCGCCCACGCCCGCGAGGCTCTGGGAGTCTTCGCCGTGGAGCACGCCATACCGGTCGAGAACGTGCTGTCGCCGGATACCCTGCGACGCGTGCTGTGGCAGCCACCTCGGCCAGCCGAGCTCCACCCGGTCAGGGAGGCGCTGTACGAACATGGCGCACGGGACTGGCAGGTCAGCATCGCCGCGCCGATCCTGGTGGACGCGCTGGCCGATGCTGCCGGCTGATCCGCCCGGTGAGCATCGCTGACGCCACGGGTAGGGCGAAGCCCGCGGGTCGGCGCGCCGCTAGGCTCCCGGGGCCGAGGAGAGCCGCCGCGGCAACCTGCTCGAACCCGGGAGGCACCATGCCGAGACCACTTGCCGAGGTCGTCTTCGTCGACGGCGTCCGGACCCCCTTCGGCAGGGCCGGGGCCGCGGGCATGTATGCCGAGACGCGCGCCGACGACCTGGTGATCCGGTGCATCCGTGAGCTCCTGCGGCGCTCGCCGCAGCTGCCGCCGGAGCGGGTGGCCGAGGTGGCGTTGGCCGCGACCACCCAGAGCGGCGACCAGGGGCTGACCCTGGGCCGGACGGCTGCGCTGCTCTCCGGTCTGCCGCGCAGCACACCGGGCTACTCCATCGACCGGATGTGCGCCGGCGCCATGACCGCCGTGACCAACACGGCGTCCTCGATCGCCTTCGGGGCCTACGACGTGGCCATCGCCGGAGGCGTCGAGCACATGGGCCACCACCCGATGGGAGAGGGGATCGACCCCAACCCGCGCATCGCGGCCGAGCGGCTGGTCGACCCCTCGGCGCTGGTCATGGGGGCGACGGCCGAGAACCTGCACGACCGCTTCCCCGACATCACCCGCGAGCGCTGTGACGCCTTCGCCGCCGCGAGCCAGGCCAGGCTGGCCCTCGCGTACGCCGAGGGGCGGATCCAGCCCGACCTGGTAACGGTGGCGACGCGCAGCAGCCAGCGGGGGTACGGCCTGGCAACCGCCGACGAACCGCCGCGTCCAGGCACCACGACCGACGACCTGGCGGCGCTGCGGACGCCGTTCCGGCCGTACGGCCGCGTGACGGCGGGCAACAGCGCCGGGCTTAACGACGGCGCCACCGCCTGCCTACTGGCGTCCGCCGACGCGGCGGAGAAGCTGGGGCTGCCGGCCAAGATGCGGCTGGTCAGCTACGGGTTCGTGGGGGTCGAGCCCGAGGTCATGGGGATCGGGCCGGTGCCGGCGACGCAGAGGGCGCTGCGCCTGGCGGGTCTGGACATCGGCGACATCGGGCTGTTCGAGCTCAACGAGGCCTTCGCCGTGCAGGTCCTGGCCTTCCTCGACGCGTTCGGCATCGCGGACGACGACGCGCGGGTCAACCCCTACGGCGGCGCGATCGCCCTGGGCCACCCGCTGGCCAGCAGCGGGGTCCGCCTGATGACCCAGCTCGCCGCCCAGTTCGCGGAGCACCCGGAGGTGCGCTACGGGCTGACCGCCATGTGCGTCGGCATCGGGATGGGCGGCGCGGTCGTCTGGGAGAACCCGCACCACCGCGACTACGGCACCACGGAGGCGGCAGCGTGAGCGCGGCGCCGGCCGCTGCCCCCCTCGAGGGCGTCTTCCCGGGCGAGGTGGTGACCCGGGCGTACGTCCGCGACGTCCAGCTGCCATCGGGCACGTTCGCGCTCGTCACCCTCGACAACGGCCTGGACCACACCAGACCCTCGACGTTCGGGCCTGCCGGGTTGACCGACCTGGCTGCGGCGGTCGCGGCCCTGGCCGGGCGGGCGGCCCGCGGTGAGATCGTCGGCGTCGGCATCACTGGCAAGCCGTTTGTCTTCGCCGTCGGAGCGGACCTCACCGGTGTCCCAGACGTCACCCAGCGGGACCAGGCGCTCGCGATCGGCCGGCTGGGCCACTCGGCCTTCCAGGCGCTGTCGGACCTGGTGGTGCCGACATTCGCGCTGGTCAACGGGGCGGCGCTGGGTGGTGGGGTCGAGCTGGCGCTGCACTGCTCCTACCGGAGCATCTCCTCGGGGGTCCGGGCGGTCGCACTGCCGGAGTGCTCCCTCGGTCTCGTACCCGGTTGGGGCGGCTGCTTCCTGCTGCCGAACCTGGTCGGCATCGAGGCGGCGCTCAGCGGGGTGGTCGCAAACCCGCTCGCCAACAACCGCATGCTGACGGCCGACCAGGCGTTCGCGCTCGGCATCGCCGACGCGATGTTCGAGCCGGCCGACTTCCTGGAGCGCTCGCTGGAGTGGGCGGACAGCGTCATCTCCGGCCGCACCGCCGTCCACCGACCGCCGGTCGACCGGGACGCACGGCGATGGGCCGCGGCCGTGGCGACGGCGCGCGGGCTGGTCGACGCTCGGCTCAGCGGGGCGGCGCCGGCGCCATACCGCGCGCTGGACCTTCTCGAGGCGGCGCGGACCGCCGACCGGAGCGAGGCGTTCGCGGCCGAGGACGAGGCGCTGGCCGACCTGCTGATGGGCCAGGAGCTGCGGGCGAGCATCTACGCATTCGACCTGGTACAGCGGCGCGCCAAGCGACCTGCCGGTGCCCCGGACGAGGCGCTCGGCCGCCAGGTCCGCAAGGTGGGCGTAGTCGGCGCCGGACTGATGGCCGGCCAGCTCGCGCTGCTGTTCGCCCAGCGCCTCGAGGTGCCGGTGCTGATGAGCGACCTGGACCAGGCGCGGGTCGACAAGGGCGTCGCCTGGGTGCACGGTGAGCTGCAGACGCTCCTTCGCAAGGGACGGCTCACCCCCGACCGCGCCGCGCGGCTCACGGCGCTGGTCAGCGGGTGCACCAGCACGGACGGTTTCGCCGATGCCGACCTGGTGATCGAGGCGGTGTTCGAGCAGCTCGACGTCAAGGCGAAGGTCCTCGCCGAGCTGGAGGCCGTGGTGGCTCCCGACTGCGTGCTGGCCACCAACACCTCCTCGCTGTCGGTCGCAGCCATGGCGGCCGCGTTGCAGCACCCGGAACGGGTGGTCGGCTTCCACTTCTTCAACCCCGTCGCGGTGATGCCGCTGGTCGAGGTCGTCCGCACCGAGCACACCGACCAGGCCAGCCTGGCGACGGCGTTCATGCTGGGCCGGACACTGCGCAAGTCCTGCGTGCTGGTCAAGGACGAGACGGCGTTCGTGGTCAACCGGCTGCTGTTCCGGATGATGGGCGAGGTGTTCGCAGCGGTCGACGGGGGGACCGACATCGAGGTCGCCGACTCGGCCCTGCGCCCGCTGGGGTTGCCGATGAGCCCGTTCCGGCTGCTTGAGCTGGTCGGCCCGGGCGTTGCCCTGCACGTGGGAGAGACGCTGCACGAGGCATACCCCGAGCGCTTCGCCGTCTCGCCGAGCCTGGCTCGACTGGTCGCCGCGGGCAAGCGGAGCATCTGGTCGGCCGCGGCGACGTCGGCGCAGGGTGGGCGGTCCGTCGATGACCAGACCCGCGCCCTGTTCGGCCAGGGACCGACCAGGCTCAGCGCCGAGCAGGTGCGCGAGCGGGCGCTGGACGCATTGGCTCAGGAGGTGAAGATCATGCTCGACCAGGGTGTCGTTGCCGCCGTCCAGGACATCGACCTGTGCATGATTCTCGGTGCGGGGTGGCCGTTCCACCTGGGCGGGATCACCGCCTACCTGGACCGGGAGGGCGTGGCGGAGCGCGTGACCGGCACGCGCTTCCTCCCACCCGGGACGAGCACCCTGCCGGAGTAGTTATCTCACATGTGAGGTAAGGTCGTGGCCATGACTGAGGACTATCTCGGACGAATCGGCACCTTGATCCGCGACGCGAGGCGGCACAAGGACATGACGCAGACCGACCTGGCGGAGAAGCTGTCCACCAGCCAGAGCGCCGTCGCCCGGATCGAGCAGGGCAAGCAGAACCTCAGCCTGGAGATGCTCGCGCGGATCGGCGCCAGCCTGGACTCCGAGTTCGTCTCGCTCGGCCACTCCGGGCCGCAGCACCTGCGCATCGTCGGCGGCCAGAAGCTGTCCGGGTCGATCGAGGTCAAGACCAGCAAGAACGCGGCGGTGGCGCTGCTGTGCGCCTCGCTGCTCAACCGCGGACGCACCACGCTGCGCAACCTCGCGCGGATCGAGGAGGTCAACCGGATCCTCGAGGTGCTCAGCAGCATCGGCTTCAAGTCCCGCTGGCTGCCGGACAGCAGCGACCTGGAGCTCATCCCGCCGTCCGTGCTGAACCTGGAGGCGATGGACGAGGCCGCGGCCCGGCGCACCCGCACCGTCATCATGTTCCTCGGGCCGCTGCTGCACGACTACCCGAAATTCCGGCTGCCGTACGCCGGTGGCTGCGACCTCGGTACCCGCACCGTCGAGCCGCACCTGGCCTCGTTGCGGGCGTTCGGGCTCAGCGTCACCGCGACCAGCGGCTTCTACGAGGCCAGCGTCGACCCGAGCGTCCGGCCGGTCCGCCCGATCGTCCTGACCGAGCGCGGTGACACCGTCACCGAGAACGTCCTGCTGGCCGCGGCCCGCCACGACGGGGTTACCGTCATCCGCAACGCGAGTCCCAACTACATGGTCCAGGACCTGTGCATCTTCCTGACCGCTCTCGGGGTCCGGATCGAGGGCATCGGCAGCACCACGCTCACCGTCCACGGGCGCTCGGTGATCGACGTCGACGTCGAGTTCTCCCCCTCCGAGGACCCCATCGAGGCGATGAGCCTGATCGCGGCCGCCGTGGTGACCGGCTCGGAGATCACGATCCGCCGAGCTCCGATCGAGTTCCTCGAGATCGAGCTGGCGCTGCTCGAGGGCATGGGGATGAGGTACTCGGTCACCCCGGAGTACCCCTCGGCCAACGGCCACACCCGGCTGGTGGACCTGACCACCATCCCGGGCCCGCTCACCGCTCCCACGGACAAGATCCACCCGATGCCCTTCCCCGGGCTCAACATCGACAACCTGCCGTTCTTCGCGCTGATCGCGGCCAGCGCCACCGGGACGACGATGATCCACGACTGGGTCTACGAGAACCGCGCCATCTACCTCACCGAGCTCACCAAGGTCGGAGGCAGGGTGCAGCTGCTCGATCCCCACCGGGTCATGGTGGAGGGGCCCACGCGGTGGCGTGCGGCCGAGGTCATCTGCCCGCCCGCCCTGCGACCGGCGGTGGTGGTGCTCCTGGCCATGCTGGCGGCGCCGAGCACGTCGGTGCTGCGCAACATCTACGTCATCAACCGCGGCTACGAGGAGCTGGCCGAACGGCTGAACGCACTCGGCGCCACGATCGAGACGTTCCGCGACATCTGAGCTGAGCAACGGCAGCGGACCGGCCGATCCGGCGGATCCGGCCGTCTGCCGGCCGGCTGGTCGGCGGGTCTCGGCCGTTGTGTTGCCACCGTGTTAAACCTCGGCTCCTGCACGGAAAAACGGCCTTCTCGAATTGACAGCGCACCGACCGTCGCCCATGTTGAGTGTGCACTGCTCGGGTGACCACAGTGACCCGACGGCGCTCCGATGGCCTAGGCAACGGCGCCGAGTCGCCTGTCCGGCCTGCGACCTCGTCCCGAGGGAGAATTCGCGTGAACGTCTTCAAGTCCCGCACGACGGCCCTGGCCCTCACCCTCACGGTCGCCACAGCCTTGTCCAGCTGTAGCGGATCCACTCCCGGGGATCCGCGGCAAAGGCGAGCGTGGCTGCCGACGGTGCCAGCTTCGGCACCCTGCCCGCGCAGAAGGGCACCCCCAAGGAGGGCGGCGTCGTCCGCATCGCGCAGTCCCCCGGCGCCGGACCCAACTACATCTTCCCGATCACCCCAGCCGCCAACGGGTCGGTCTACAACATCTACCAGTTCCAGAACGAGCTGTTCCGGCCGCTCTACGCGACCACGATCGGCACCGAGCCCAAGGTCGACCTCAAGGAGAGCGTGGCCGGCGCGCCCACCTTCTCCAACGGCAACAAGACCGTCGTGATCAAGCTGAAGGACAGCTACACCTGGTCCGACGGCAAGAAGGTGACTGCGAACGACGTCCTGTTCTTCATCTACCTGCTCAAGGCCGCCGTCAAGGAGAGCGCCGCGAACTTCGGCAACTACACGCCCGGCTACTTCCCCGACAGCGTGGCCAAGGCTGAGGCCACCAACGACACGACCGTGACGCTGACGCTGACCAAGCCGTTCAACCCCCAGTTCTTCTATCTCAACCAGCTGACCTTCATCACCCCGCTGCCGTCAACGGCATGGAACCGCGCCTCGGCCGGCGGGCCACCGCTGGACTTCAGGGTGCCCGCCAACGCCAAGAAGATCTACGACTTCCTCGCCAAGCAGGCCAAGAGCCTGTCGACGTATGCGAGCGACCCGCTGTGGAAGGTCGTCGACGGGCCCTTCCTGCTGACGGCTTACAACCCGAACACGTCCGCGCTGACCATGAAGCCGAACCCCAAGTACACCGGGCCGCAGAAGGCTCACATCAGCGAGCTGCAGCAGGTGGCGTTCACCTCGGAGTCCGCGGAGTTCAACCAGCTGCGCAGCGGCAGTCTCGAGATCGGCGCCGTGCCGTTCACCAGCCTGGCCCAGGTGCCGACCCTGCAGCGCGCAGGCTACACCGTCTACGGCTACCCCGGCTTCGGCTTCGCCTACATGCTGTTCAACTTCAAGAACCCGACCGGGCACTTCGACGCCATCATCAAGCAGCTCTACGTCCGGCAGGCGCTGGCTCACCTGCAGGACCAGCCGGCGCTGATCAAGGGCGTCTTCCGCAAGGCGGCGGCCGCCTCCTACGGCCCGGTGCCGGCGACGCCCAAGAACGACTACACACCGGCGAACGCCGCGACGAACCCCTACCCGTTCGACATCGCCGCGGCCAAGAAGCTGCTGACCGACCACGGCTGGAACGTGGTGCCCAACGGCACCACGACGTGCAAGAGCCCGGGCACCGGCGCCAACCAGTGCGGGGCAGGCATCCCGGCCGGCACCCCCTTGTCGTGGAACATCTTCTACAGCAACCAGCCGGCCACGACGGGGCAGCAGGTCACGGCACTGGTCTCGGCCGCCAAGCAGGTCGGCATCACGATCAGCACGTCGAGTAAGACCTTCAACTACCTGATCCAGAACTTCAGCGACGTCTCCGCTCCGGCCAACTCCAAGAAATGGGCGATGATGGACTTCGGCGGGTTCTCGGTCTCGAACTACCCGACCACGAACCAGATCTTCAACACCAAGGGTTCGTACAACTTCGGCGGGTACAGCGACGCCAAGGCGGACAAGCTGATCGAGCAGTCGGTCTTCGGCAGCGACCCGAAGGCGGTGTCGAAGGAGGCGGCGTACATCACCGAGAACCTCCCCTCCATCTTCCAGCCGAACTCCGACCTGGTGTTCGCGTGGAGCACCAAGCTGTCCGGCCCGCCGGACAGCTTCTCCAACCTGACGCAGTACCGGCTGTCCCCCGAGTACTGGTACTTCGTGAAGTAGCCCCGATCGCCCGCGTCCGGGTCGCCCAGTGGAGCGGCCCGGGCCCGGCCTGGGAGAACGGAGCAGTGCCGGCATGGTCGGGTATCTCCTACGCCGCATGGGCGTTTCCGTGATCGTCATCATCGGCATCTCGGTGCTCGTGTTCGGCCTGCTGCACACGATCTCTAACTCGCCGGGGCGCGCGGTCCTCGGCGTGCAGGCAACTCCGGAGGCGGTGGCGGCCTTCAACCACGACCATGGTTACGACCGTGCCGTGCCGCTGCAGTACCTCACCTACGTCGGTGACCTCCTGCACGGTGACCTCGGGTACTCCTACAAGCTGAACCAGTCGGTGGGCGCGCTCCTCGGGCAGAACGTGGGACGCAGCGCGCTGCTGACCGCGGTCGCCCTGGTGTTAGCCGTGGTCATCGCTATTCCGCTCGGGCTGCTGCAGGCGATCAAGCGCAACAGCGCGGTCGACAACGTGCTGACCGCGACGGCCTTCACGCTGTACTCGATCCCCACCTTCTTCCTGGCGCTGGTGCTCATCGCCGTGTTCTCGCTGAACCTGAACGTGCTGCCCAGCCAGGCCAGCCAGGCCAGCACGACGCTCGGCGTACTGGCTGATCCCGTGTCGATGGTGCTGCCCATCGCGACCCTCACCGCGGTGTCCGTGGCGGCGTTCTCCCGCTACATGCGCTCGGCCGCGCTGGACAACCTGGCCCAGGACTACATCAAGGCGGCCCGGGCGAAGGGGCTGACCGAGCGGCAGGTCGTCACGCGGCACCTGATGCGCAACTCGTGCCTGCCGATCATCACCCTGGTGGGACTGTCGCTGCCGGCGCTGCTGGCCGGCAACCTGATCGTCGAGACGGTGTTCAACTACCCGGGTCTGGGGCTGCTGTTCTTCAACAGCCTGCAGAAGGAGGACTACCCGGTGCTGCTGGCCTACAGCCTGCTGGTCGGCGTGCTGACCGTGCTGGGGAACTTCGTGGCCGATCTCGCCCTTGCGGTCACCGATCCCCGCATCCGGCTGGCCTGACATGTCCGGCACGCTGACACGCATCTCGACACACATCTCGACACGCATCCAGACCCGCACCCCGACCCGGCAGGAGCGATGATGGCCACTGCTCTGGACACCACCCCTGCGGACAGCGGCCCGGTGGAGGTGGTCGAGGGCGGTGCGGTCCGCGCGACGACACCGATGTGGCGCCTGGCGCTGCGCTCGTTCCTCGAGAACCGGCTCGCCGTGGTCGGTGTCGCGATCATCGTCTTCTTCCTCGCGTTCTGCTACCTCGGTCCGCTGGTGTACCGGACGAACCAGGTGAACACCGACATCGGCAACACCTTCCTGCCTCCTGGTGGCGGGCATCCGCTCGGCACCGACAGCTACGGCTTCGACGTGCTCGGCCGGCTGATGAAGGGAGGACGCGCCTCGCTCGAGATCGCCTTCCTCTCGGCGCTGATCGCCACGGTCATCGGGACCCTCTGGGGCGCCATCGCCGGACTGGCGGGGGGGATCGTCGACGCGGTGATGATGCGGGTCGTCGACGTGCTGCTGGCCATCCCGTTCCTGTTCATCGTGCTGATCATCGCGACCCGGTTCAACGCCTCGGTGCTGAGCCTGAGCCTGCTGTTGGGGGTCTTCTCCTGGCTGGTCCCTGCGCGGCTGGTCCGCGGTGAGGTGCTCACCCTGCGCGTCAGGGACTTCGTGTCGGCCGCACGGGTGATGGGCGGCACCCGGTGGCGGCTGATCAGCCGGCATCTGCTCCCGAACGCCCTCGGCACGGTCATCGTCAACGTCACCTTCCAGGTGGCCGACGCGATCCTCGCCGTCGCGGCGCTGGGCTTCCTGGGCTTCGGGCTGTCCTACCCGCGTGTCAGCTGGGGCGACATGCTCTCCGACGGCATCAACTACCTGCTCTCGGGGTACTGGTGGCTGATCTATCCCGTCGGAGGCTGCCTGGTGCTCGTGGTCATGGCGAGCAACTTCATCGGAGACGCCCTGAGGGACGCCGTCGACGTCCGCCTGCGTCGACGCTGACCAGCCGGCGACCTACACCCGCCCGTCCAACGAGGAGAACCGTGGCGCGCGCACTCGAGATCAGCGGACTGTCGACGCACATCCAGCTCAGCCGGTCGGTGGTCGAGGCAGTAGGGGACGTGTCGCTGCACATCGACGCCGGCGAGACGCTGGGACTGGTCGGCGAGTCCGGCTGCGGCAAGTCGATGACCGGCCTGTCGATCATGGGCCTGCTGCCTCCGGGCGGCGCGATCGTCTCCGGGTCGATCAAGCTGGAGGGCCGGGAGCTGGTCGGGCTGTCCCAGAGCGAGCTGCGCCGAGTGCGCGGCAACGACGTCGCCATCGTGTTCCAGGACTCGATGACCTCGCTGAACCCCACCAGGACCATCGGATACCAGGTCGCCGAGCCGGTGCGCCAGCATCTGGGGACGAGCAAGGCACAAGCCCTGGACCGGGCCGCGGAGGTGCTGGGTCTGGTGGGCCTGCCGCGGCCGAAGGAGCGGCTCGAGGACTATCCGCACCAGCTCTCCGGCGGCCTGCGCCAGCGGGTGCTCATTGCGATGGCGCTGGCCTGCGACCCGAAGGTGCTCATCGCCGACGAGCCGACCACGGCGCTCGACGTGACGATCCAGGCGCAGATCCTGGAGCTGCTGGACGACCTCAAGCAGCGGCTGGGCATGGCGGTCCTGCTCATCACCCACGATCTCGGCGTGGTCGCCGGCCGCGCGGACCGGGTCAACGTCATGTACGCCGGACGGATGGTCGAGGCGACGGAGACCGGGCAGCTCTTCGCCTCGATGCACCACCCCTACACCCAGGCCCTGCTCGCCTCCATCCCTCAGCTGGACCAGGACGGCAGCCAGCCGCTGCACACCATCCCCGGCATCCCCCCGGACCTGTCCAGCCCGCCGCCTGGATGTCGCTTCGCCGACCGCTGCCCGCGGGCGACGGAGAAGTGCCGGGTCGACGAGCCGCCGCTGCTACAGATCGGCACGCGTTCCGGGACCGGGGGCACCGCGACAACAACGACGACGACGACGACGACGGAAACCGTGCACCTGGCCGCCTGCTGGCACCCGGTGGACGGGCCGGTCGAGCACCAGCCACCGGACCCGGCGATCCTGGCCCACCACGCCCAGGTCCTGGCAGAGGAGAAGCTGGGCACCCCGGAGGTGCGTCTGCTCGACGTCGCGGGGCTGGTCAAGGAGTACGCGGTCTCCTCGGGAGCGCTGCTGCGGCGCCAGTCCGGCAGCGTCAAGGCTGTCTCGGACATCTCGTTCACCGTCAACCGCGGCGAGACCTTCGGGCTGGTAGGCGAGTCGGGCTGCGGCAAGTCGACGATCGGTCGGATGGTCGTCGCACTGGACGAGCCCGACGGTGGCACGGTCACCCTCGGTGGCGACGACCTGACGACTCTGCGCGGCGGGGCGCTACGCCGTCGTCGCCGTGACCTGCAGCTGATGTTCCAGGACCCGCACGCCTCGCTGGATCCCCGGGTGCGGGTGGGGGCGACGCTGCGTGAGCCCCTCGCCATCCAGGGCATCGGCAGCCGAAAGGAGCAGGACGACCGGGTCCACCAGCTCCTCGGCGAGGTCGGGCTGCCAGCCGGTTCGGTCGAGCGCTATCCACACGAGTTCTCCGGCGGCCAGCGACAGCGCATCGGCCTGGCCCGGGCCCTCGCGCTGAACCCCCAGCTGATCGTGGCCGACGAGCCGGTCAGCGCCCTTGACGTCTCGATCCGCTCGCAGGTGCTCAACCTGATGAAGCGGCTGCAGGCGGCGCACGACCTGTCGTACATCGTCATCTCGCACGACCTCGCCGTCGTGAAGTACCTCGCCGACCGGATCGGCGTGATGTACCTGGGCAAGCTCGTCGAGGTCGGCCCCAGCGAGCGGATCTACGCCAACCATGCGCACCACTACACCGCCGGGCTGATCGCCACGATTCCGGTCCCCGATCCCCGCGTGGAGAGGGGCAAGACCCGCGCAGCGATCCGCGGCGAGCTGCCGAGCCCGGTCCACCCGCCGTCCGGCTGCCGGTTCCGGACCCGCTGCCCCGCCGCGCAGGACGTCTGCGCAGAGGTCGAGCCGGCCATGCGGATGTTCGGCGAGGGGCACTGGGCGGCCTGCCACTTCCCGCTCCAGACCCCGATGTCCCCGATGTCCCCGCCCGGTGAGGCCCGCGACATCAGCCTGACCGAGCAGTCCGCCCACCCGGGCCCTGCTGTCCCCTCCCCACCGATCGGCGGTCTTCCTGTTGCGCCCTGACCAGATCGACCTGCTGCCGACCCTGTCGGCCCCGACCCTGCATCCGGACGGCGACCGGGCCGTCGTCTCCGTCGTGCGGCCGGACGTGGGGAGCAACGAGTACGTCGGCCAGCTGTGGGTGGTGCCGGTGGCCGGCGGCGACCCCGCCCGGCTGACCCGCGGGCACCGCGACACCACGCCGCGCTTCTCACCGAACGGGCGCCTGCTCGCGTTCCTGCGGGCCCAGCCCGGGGACGACACTGCCCAGCTGCACGTCATGCCGGCCGATGGCGGCGAGCCGGTGCGGCTGACCGAGGCGCCGCTCGGTGCCGGTGAGCCGACCTGGTCCCCCGACAGCAGGCGCATCTGCTACTCCGCCCGCCACCCTGAGCCCGGCCGATACGGCACCGCGGACGGCGTCGACGCGGACGCCGAGCCACCGCGCCTGATCACCGACCTGCGCTACCTCGAGGACGGCGTCGGCTACGTGGGCGACCGACGCACCCAGGTCTTCGTCGTCGACGTTCCGGACCCACGCGCCGAGCCGGTCCGCGGGCCACTGCCGCAGCCGGCGCTGGCCACCGACGGCCCTGTCGACTCCGCTGATCCAGCGTGGAGCCCGGACGGCGCGCGGCTGGCGTTCGTCAGCGCGCGCCACGACGGCCACGTCAAGGACCTGCGCGCAGACGTGTGGACCTGCAAGCCCGACGGCAGCGACCTGGTGCAGGTGACGCGGACCACCCTGACCCCGAGCCAGGTCGCCTGGTCCACGGACGGCGCCACCTTGTGGTTCCTGGCCAGCGACCCCGGGCCCAGCGGCCTGGACTTCATCGCGCGGCACACGGGGCTGTTCTCGGTGGCCGCCGACGGCTCGGCCCCGCCGGTCCGGCACACCGACGCCGAGACCGTGGACCTCGGCGAAATCGGGTCGCACCTGACCGTCACCGACGACGGGGTACTGGTGCAGAACCGCACCCGGGGAGCGGTGGGGCTGCTGCGGGTGCGGCCCGGCTCGGAGCCCGAGGTGCTGGTCGGCGGCCATCGCTGCGTGTCGGGACAGGACGCGGTAGGCAGCGGCGCCAGTGCGGTCGTGGTCGTGGTCGTCGTGAGTCCCGAGTCGCCCGGGGAGCTGGTCGTCGCAGCACCGGGCCCGGAGCGGCAGCTCACCGACTTCGCCGCGACGGTGCGCGCGGCGGTGGGTCTGCGGGCGTTGCACGAGGTGACGGTGCCGGCGGACGACGGCTACCCCGTGCACGGATGGGTCGTCCTGCCCGACGGTCCCGGCCCGCACCCGGTGCTCCTGGACATCCACGGCGGCCCGTTCACCCAGTACGGGTGGCACGTCTACGACGAGGCGCAGGTGCTCGCCGCCGCCGGCTACGCCGTGGTCCTGGCCAACCCTCGCGGGTCGGCGGGCTACGGGCAGCGGCACGGGAGCTGCGTCGCGGGCAGTCTCGGCCAGCGCGACGCGGCGGACCTGCTCGACTACCTCGACGGCGTGCTCGCCGACCCCGAGCTCAGTCTGGACGCGGGCCGGATGGGCGTGCTGGGCGGCTCGTACGGGGGATACATGACCGCGTGGCTGATCGCGCATCCCCGCGCGGCGGACCGCTTCGCCGCGGCCGTCGTCGAGCGCGGCTTCCTCGACCCGGAGTCCTTCGCCGGGACCGCTGACATCGGCTGGTTCTTCGGCGGCGCCCTGGTCGGCACCGACCCCGACCAGGTACGCGCCCAGTCGCCGATGGCCGTGGTGGACCGGGTGCACACCCCACCTTCGTCATCCACTCCGAACGCGACTACCGGTGTCCGCTGGAGCAGGGTCAGCGGTACTTCGCCAAGCTGGTGAGCCAGGGCGTCCCCACCCAGCTCCTCGTCTTTCCCGGCGAGAGCCACGGGCTGACCCGCTCCGGGCAGCCTCGCCATCGCCAGCAGCGCTTCGAGCACCTTCTGCAGTGGTGGGCCCAGCACCTGCCAACCGCAGCCGCCGGGCCGACCCAGCCAGCCTGACCTGAAAGGTTCCCCATGGCCATCCGGCCCATCCGCCTGTTCGGCGACCCGATCCTTCGGCATCAGGCGGAGCCCGTCGTCGACTTCGACAAGGAGCTGCGCGACCTGGTCGCCGACCTGACGGACACGATGTTCGAGGCCCGGGGCGGCGGGATCGCGGCACCCCAGATCGGCGTGAGCCTGCGGGTCTTCACCTACGTCGTGGAGGGCGAGGTCGGGCATGTGGTCAACCCCCTTGTCGAGGTCGTCGGCGAGGAGGAGCAGTACGGCGAGGAGGGGTGCCTGTCGATCCCCGGTGTACCGATCGACTGCCGACGTCACCTGCACGTCGTGACGACGGGGGTCGACATGTTCGGCCAACCGCTGCGGATCGAGGGCAGCGGCCGGCTGTCGGTGATCGTCGAGCACGAGACCGACCACCTCGACGGCATCCTGTTCGTCGACCGGCTGGACCCGGAGCAGCGCGAGGCGGCCGAGGCGGCCATCCGGGAGGCGGAGTGGAGCGGTGGGGTCGTGCCCGAGATCCGCCCGAGCCCGCATGCCCCGCTGCGCACCGCCCGGTGAGCCCCGGGTGCCTCCCGGCTGACCCCGCCGACCTGCCGGGTCAGTCCCTGCGGTTGAATGGTCATCCACTTTCGCCCGCACTGAACACCTGACAGAAAGAGGCTCGCCATGCAGGTCGGTCGTCTCGTCGTACGAAGCGTTGTCGGTTCCCTGTTCATCGGCCACGGCACCCAGAAGCTGCTCGGCTGGTTCGGCGGCCCGGGCCTGGACGGCACTGAGGGGATGATGGCGTCGCTGTCCATGCACCCGACGCGGCCCAACGCCCTGGCTGCCGGCATCGGGGAGACGGCGGGCGGAGCGCTGCTGATCGCCGGGCTGGCCACGCCGCTGGCCGCGGCCGACCTCATCGGGGTGATGATCACCGCGATCCGCAAGGTGCACCTGCCGAACGGTCCCTGGGCCGCCAACGGCGGCTGGGAGTACAACGCGGTGCTCATCGGTACCCTGCTGGCGCTGGCGGAGGACGGACCGGGCGACCTCTCGCTCGATGCACGGCTCGGGTTCAGCAGGCCCGGACCGCGCTGGGCGCTGGCGGCCCTGGCCCTCGCGGCAGCGGCCTCGACGGCCTCGATCGAGCTCGGCCGCCGTGCAGCACCCGCCACGGCGGCGGTGACCGCCGAGCAGGAGCCAGCCTCGCCCGCGCCGCACACGGCTGGGGACCCGGTCACGCAGGACTGATGGCACGCGACACCACCGCGCGCGACGTCGCGCGACCCACCGGGCTCGCCGACGAGCTCCTGCTCGGATGACGAGCCGGTGCTCAGGGCGCCGGTGCCGCCAGGGCCGCGGTGAGCGCTGTCGCGACGGCGTCAGGCGACAGCCCGGCCTGGTCGAGCACCTGCTCCCGGCTGCCGTGTGCGAGGAACTGCTTCGGTATGCCGTGCACGTGCACCGGCTGCTGCTGGCCGTCGGCGCGCAGCGCCGCTGTGACCGCGGAGCCGACGCCGCCAGATGCGACGTTGTCCTCCAGGACCGCGACGGCACCCGCGCCACGGCAGGCAGCCAGCAGGTCGTCCGCGACGGGAAGCACCCAGAGCGGGTCGACCACGAGCACCGAGAGCCCGTGAGCGGCGAGCTTCTCGCCGACGGCGATGGACGTGGCGGCCATCGCGCCCACTGCCACCACCACCAGGTCGACCTGGTCCCGCGCAGCGGGCAGCAGCACGTCCACCGAGCCGATCCGTCCGGCGGCAGGAAGGGGCTCGCCCACCTCGCCCCGGGGGAACCGCACGACGGTCGGGCCGTCCGACACCGCCACCGCCTCGCGCAGCAGGGTGCGCACGTGGACGCCGTCGCGCGGGGCGGCGACCCGCAGCCCCGGGACGATGCCCGCCAGCGAGAGGTCCCACATGCCGTTGTGCGAGGCGCCGTCGGGGCCGGTAACACCGGCCCGGTCCAGGACGAACGTGACGCCCGCCCGGTGCAAGGCGCAGTCCATGATCAGCTGGTCGAAGGCGCGGTTCAGGAACGTCGCGTAGACCGCGACCACGGGGTGCAGGCCGCCGAACGCCAGGCCGGCTGCCATGGTCACCGCGTGCTGCTCTGCGATACCGACGTCGAACACGCGGCCCGGGTAGAGCTCGGCGAACGGGCGCAGCCCGACCGGAATCATCATGGCGGCCGTCAGTGCCACGACGTCCGGCCGCTCGGCCCCGAGTGCGCAGATCTCGTCGCTGAACTCGTCGGTCCATCCACGGCCGACCACCTCGAGGGGGAGGCCGGTCTCGGGGTTGATCTTGCCGACGGCGTGGAACTGGTCGGCCACGTCGTCGCGGGCCGGTGCATAGCCGCGCCCCTTCTGCGTGATCACGTGCACCAGGACCGGACCGCCGTATGCCCGTGCCTTGCGTAGCGCGCCCTCCACCGCCTCCTCGTCGTGCCCGTCGACCGGACCGAGGTACTTCAGCCCCAGGTCCTCGAACATGCCCTGCGGGGCGACGATGTCCTTCAGGCCCTTCTTCATCCCGTGCAGCGTGTCGTACATCGCCGGGCCGACCACCGGCGTGCGCGCCAGCGTGGACTTGCCCCAGTCCAGGAACCGCTCGTAGCCGCGAGTCATCCGCAGCGTCGCGAGGTGGTCGGCGAGGCCGCCGGTCGTGGCGGCGTACGAGCGCTCGTTGTCGTTGACGACGATCACGAGCGGGAGGTCCTTGTCGCAGGCGATGTTGTTGAGCGCCTCCCAGGCCATGCCGCCGGTGAGCGCACCGTCGCCGATGACGGCCACGACGTGGCGGCCCGGTGAGCGGGTGAGCCGGCGCGCCTTGGCGATGCCGTCCGCCCAGGACAGCGAGGCGGAGGCGTGCGAGTTCTCGACCACGTCGTGCGGCGACTCGGCCCGGCTGGGATAGCCGGACAGCCCGCCCTTGCGGCGCAGCCCGGTGAAGTCCTGGCGGCCGGTGAGCAGCTTGTGCACGTAGGCCTGGTGGCCGGTGTCGAAGACGATCGTGTCGTGCGGGGAGTCGAACACCCGGTGCAGGGCGATGGTGAGCTCCACGACGCCGAGGTTGGGTCCGAGGTGTCCGCCGGTGCGCGAGACGGACTCGACCAGGAACGCCCTGATCTGCGCGGCGAGATCGGGCAGCTGCTGCGGCGTCAGCGAGCGCAGGTCGCCCGGCCCGCGGATGGACGCCAGGAGCGGTGGCAGGGCGGTATGCAGGCTCGGCCCTGGCGCGCTGTCGATGACGAAGCTCCCCTTCGAAGGTGACACGGAAGGTGACACGGACTGACCAGTCTAGGTGAGGACGTCCCGGACCTCCGGGCGGTTGGCCGACCAGGCGTGGGCAGGTCCGCTACAGGCGGGGGACGTAGTCCTTGCCCTGCAGCGCGTCGTACAGGAGCGCCGCGGCGCGGGCGCAGGCGCGCAGGCGCACCCCCTCGGCCTCGAGCGCGGCCAGCACCTCCGGCAGCGCCTCGGGCGTCACCAGGTCGGCCAGGTCCACCCTGACCTCGCGGTAGGCCGAGCGCATCGCCTCCAGCTGGGCATCGACGTGCCGGGTCGCGACCCAGGCCAGAGCCACGGGGTACTTGCGCCAGGCCGCGTGGCCGCGGTAGTCGGCCGGGCACTGGTCGAGCAGCCACGCCGTGGCCGACTCCTGCCAGCCGGGGGCACCCGCCGGCGGCACCTGCCGGGGCCATCCCGGTGGCACGGACACCGCCACGGTCGCTCCGGCGTCTCCCTCGCCTGCCCCGCTAGCGGACCAGCGAGCGCACGACGTACTGCAGGATGCCGCCGCCGCGGTAGTAGTCCGCCTCCCCCGGGGTGTCGAGCCGGACCACCGCCTCGAACATCGTCGACCCGCCGGCAGGCTTGGTCGCGCTGACCTGGACCGTCGCCGGCGTGCGGCCCTCGTTGATCGCAGTGATCCCGCGCACGTCGAAGCTCTCAGTGCCGTCCAGGCCCAGCGACGCGGCGTCCTGGCCCTCGGGGTACTGCAGGGGCAGCACGCCCATGCCGATCAGGTTCGAGCGGTGGATCCGCTCGTAGGACTGTGCGATGACCACCCTGACACCGAGCAGCCGGGTGCCCTTGGCGGCCCAGTCGCGGGAGGAGCCGGAGCCGTACTCCTTGCCGGCCAGGACGACCAGGGGGATGCCCTGGGCGGCATAGGACTGTGCCGCGTCGTAGATCGTGGCCTGGGCGCCCTCCTTGGTGAAGTCCGCCGTGAAGCCGCCCTGGACGCCGTCCAGGAGCTGGTTGCGCAGGCGGATGTTCGCGAACGTGCCGCGGATCATCACCTCGTGGTTGCCGCGCCGGGAGCCGTAGGAGTTGAAGTCACGCTTGTCCACGCCGTGCTCGGTGAGGTAGCGGCCAGCCGGGCTGTCCGCCCTGATCGACCCAGCCGGGCTGATGTGGTCGGTGGTCACCGAGTCGCCGAGCTTGGCCAGCACCCGCGCGCCAGACACGTCCTGCACCGGCGCCGGCTGCAGCGCCATACCCTCGAAGTAGGGGGGCCGGCGCACGTAGGTGGACTCCGGCGCCCAGTCGAAGGTCTGCCCGCTCGGTGTCGGCAGGGAGCGCCACCTCTCGTCGCCGGCGAAGACGTCGGCGTAGTCGCTGGTGAACATGTCGGTGCTGATCGAGGCCTCGACGACCCGGGCCACCTCCGCCGCGGCCGGCCAGATGTCGGCCAGGAAGACCTCGGTGCCGTCCTCGGAGGTCCCGATCGGGTCGCTCTGCGGGTCCCAGTCCATCGTGCCGGCCAGCGCGTAGGCGATCACCAGCGGCGGCGAGGCGAGGTAGTTCATCTTGATGTCCGGGTTGATCCGGCCCTCGAAGTTGCGGTTGCCGGACAGCACCGAGACGACGCTGAGGTCCTGCGCCTGGACGACGGACGAGACCTCCTCGGGCAGCGGCCCCGAGTTGCCGATGCAGGTCGTGCAGCCGTAGCCGACCAGGTGGAAGCCCAGCTTCTCCAGGTAGGGGACCAGCCCGGCCTTGGCGTAGTAGTCCATGACCACCTTGGAGCCGGGAGCCAGCGAGGTCTTGACCCACGGCTTGGCGCTCAGGCCCCGCTCGACGGCGGCCTTGGCCAGCAGCGCGGCCGCCACCATCACCGAGGGGTTGGACGTGTTGGTGCACGACGTGATCGAGGCGATGGCGACGTGGCCGTGGTCCAGCTCGGTCTGTGTGCCGTCGAAGAGGGTGACGGGCACACGGTGGCTCGGCCGACCCGAGGATGCGGGCACGGCGTACGGCCGGGGCGCGTCGGCCGCCACCTGCTCGGCGGTCTGCGCGTCGGTCGAGGGGACGTCGCTGGCCGGGAAGGACTCCTTGCTCGCCTCGTCCGCCGTTCCTGTGGCACCGCCGTCGGGCTTGCGGACGCCCTGGGCGACCTGGGCGCCCTGGACGTAGTCGCCGAGCGCCGTGCGGAACGCGGTCTTGGCGTCGGTCAGGGAGATCCGGTCCTGGGGCCGCTTCGGGCCGGCGATGCTTGCCACGACGGTGGACAGGTCGAGCTCGAGGTACTCGGAGTAGCGCGGCTCGACCTGCGGGTCGTGCCACAGGCCCTGCTCCCTGGCGTACGCCTCCACCAGCGCGACCCGCGCGTCGCTGCGGCCGGTGAGCCGCAGGTAGTCCAGGGTCACCTCGTCGATCGGGAAGACCGCTGCGGTAGAACCGAACTCGGGGCTCATGTTGCCGATCGTCGCGCGGTTGGCCAGCGGGACGGCGCCGACGCCACGGCCATAGAACTCGACGAACTTGCCGACCACGCCGTGCGCGCGGAGCATCTCGGTGATGGTCAGGACGACGTCGGTGGCCGTCGCGCCCGCCGGGATCTCGCCACTCAGCCGGAAGCCGACGACCCGCGGGATCAGCATCGAGACCGGCTGGCCCAGCATCGCCGCCTCCGCCTCGATGCCGCCGACGCCCCAGCCGAGGACGCCGAGGCCGTTGACCATGGTGGTGTGCGAGTCAGTGCCGACGCAGGTGTCGGGGTAGGCCACGCCGTCCCGGTCGAACACCACGCGGGCCAGGTGCTCGATGTTCACCTGGTGCACGATGCCGGTCCCGGGCGGCACGACCTTGAAGTCGTCGAAGGCGCCCTGTCCCCAGCGCAGGAACTGGTAGCGCTCACCGTTGCGCTCGTACTCCAGCTCCACGTTGCGCTCGAAGGCGTCCCGGCTGCCGGCGACGTCGGCGATGACGGAGTGGTCGATGACCAGCTCCGCGGGGGTGAGGGGGTTGATCAGCGTGGGGTCGCCGCCGAGGTCGGCCATCGCCTCCCGCATGGTCGCGAGGTCGACGATGCAGGGCACCCCGGTGAAGTCCTGCATGATCACGCGGGCGGGCGTGAACTGGATCTCGGTGTCGGGCTGTGCCTCGGGATCCCAGCGGGCGAGCGCTCGGATGTGGTCCGCGGTGATGTTCACGCCGTCCTCGCAGCGCAGCAGGTTCTCCAGCAGCACCTTGAGGCTGAACGGCAGGGCCTGGCTGGCCTCGACGGCCGAGATTCGGAAGATCGTGTACGTCGCATCGCCTACCTCCAGCGCCCCCTGGGCGCCGAAGCTGTCGAAGGCCGCCCTGCCACTGCTTTCGCTCGTCCCGCTCATCCGCCGAGCTCCCTCCACCTGTGACCAGCCAGCTCAACCGGCGACGACCGCACCGCTGCCGGAGCACTACTCAACCATCACCGGCGACCCGCCGGCTGACCGCGGGGGAGGTGAAGCGGCCCCGCGGGTGCATGGACGGGCAAATGGAGCCGCCGCCTTCGTGCCGGTAGCCTGCCGAGACTTCGCTCGCAGCCACGCCGTAGGACGAGCGGGAGTCATCGATCAGGTGACGCCGAGCCGTCCGGGAGATGACGGGTGCGAAAAGTCTCACACAGTGCCGTCTCCCGGCCGGGTCGCGCCAGTGGCATGTCGGCCGCTCCGCCGCAGCACGGCGAGCGTCGACCGGCTCACCGCGTCGACCCAGTTCACCGTGTCAGGAGGACCCGGGCGGGGCGGCCGGGACCAGGACGGCGACGCACTCGACGTGATGGGTCATCGGGAACGCGTCGAACGCCCGCAGGCCCTTCAGCCGGTAGCCGGCGTCCCGGGCGTAGCCGATGTCACGCGCCAGGGACGCCGGGTCGCACGCGACGTAGGCGACCGCCCTGGGCTGCAGCGCGGTGACCTGCTCAACCACCGTGCGCCCGGCGCCGGTCCGTGGAGGGTCCAGGACCACGAGGTCGACCGGGCGCCGCTGCTGCTCCAGCAGGGGGCGCAGGGCCCGGTCGACCCGCGCCTGCCGGATCTCCACCTGGGGCCGGCCGCGCAGGTTGAACCGGGCGTGCCGGGCGGCCGTGGCGTCGGACTCGACCGCCAGCACGGCCCCGCCTGCTCCCACCGCATCGGCGAGCGCGGACGCGAACAGCCCGACCCCGCAGTACAGGTCGAGTGCTCGCTCCCCCGGCTCGGGCTGCAGAGCATCGAGCACAGCCGAGACGAACGTCGCGGCCGCGCCAGGGTGCACCTGCCAGAACCCTCGCGCGCCCATGCGGAAGTCGGCGGACCAGCCGTCGAGGTGGACGCTCTCGAGGACGTCCGGGGCGGCCCGCTCGCCGCGCGGCACGGGCACGACGACGGCCCGGTTGGCGCCGCTGGCGTCCACCACGTCGACCGCTCGCCGTCCGGGCCAAAGTCGTCGCAGCGCTCCCGAGCCGGCGACCCGCCGCGTCGCTATCAGGCAGTCCTCTACGGGGACGACCTCGTGGCTGTGGTGTCGGCGCAGCCCCAGTCGGCCGGAGCCGTCGACGGCGAACTCCACCCGGGTGCGCCAGCGCAGGCCGCCCTCGTCGCCCGGCAGCTCCTCGACGACCGGCTCCATCTCCACCCCCGCCAGCCGGCGCAGCTGCTCAGCGACGACCCTGCCCTTCAGCTGCCGCGAGTGTGAGGGAGCGGTGTGCTGCCAGTCGCACCCGCCGCACCGGCCGGGTCCCGCGTAGGGGCAGGGCGGCACCACCCGGTGCTCCGACGCGCGAAGCACCTCGACGGCGTCACCTCGCAGGAACCGGTCCCCGTCCTGGCCGTGTGTGACCCGCACCCGCACCAGCTCCCCCGGCAGTGCGTGCCGCACGAACACCACGCGGCCGTCGTGCCGGGCCACGCAGTGACCGCCGTGGGCCACCGGACCGACGTCGACCTCGAACTGCGCGCCGACCAGGCTTGCCACGTCGCGGGCAGCGGGCGGGCTCACCCGTCCGGTCACGGTGCGCGTGGTTGCCAGTCTTCTGGTCACGGGCCGCGGCGGATCGAGCCCACGGCTGGCCCGTCAAAACGGTCCTCCATACCCTGGGAGGACTTCAGCTGCCAGGGGACGCTGGCCACCATCACACCGGGGGTGAACAGCAGCCGGCCCTTGAGCCGCAGCGCGCTCTGGTTGTGCAGCAGCTGCTCGTACCAGTGGCCGAGGACGTACTCGGGGATGTAGACGACGACGACGTCGCGGGGGCTGCTGCGCCGGATCGACTTGACGTAGTCGATGACCGGCCGGGTGATCTCACGGTAGGGCGAGTCGAGCGCCTTGAGCGGCACCGGGATCTCGAGCCGCTCCCACTGCCTCTGGAGCGCGTGCGTGTCGTCCGGGTCGACGTCGACGGTGATGGCCTCCAGCACCGAGGGCCGGGTCGCCCGGGCATAGGCCACGGCCCGCAGCGTCGGCTTGTGGATCTTCGAGACGAGCACGATCGCGTGGACGCGCGAGGGCAGCACCGCCTCGGCCGAGTACTCGTCGTCGACCTCCAGCTCGCGCCGCACCCGGGCGTAGTGCTTGCTGATCCCCAGCATCAGGACGAAGAGCACCACCATCGCCGCGATGGCGTAGCCGGCGCCGTGGAGGAACTTGGTGGCCAGCACCACGATCAGGACGGTGCCGGACATGAACGCCCCGACGGCGTTGATCCGCTGGCTGTGTCGCATCTGGTGGCGGACCTTGGTGTCCCGCTCGACGCCCAGCAGGCGGTTCCAGTGCCGGATCATGCCGGTCTGGCTGAGGGTGAAGGAGACGAAGACGCCGACGATGTAGAGCTGGATCAGCTTGGTGACCTGGGCGTCGTAGATGACGATCAGCAGCGCGGCGACGCTGGCCAGGATCAGGATCCCGTTGGAGAACGCGAGCCGGTCCCCTCGCGTGTGCAGCTGCCGTGGGAGGTAGCCGTCCTTGGCCAGGATGGAGGCCAGCACGGGGAAGCCGTTGAAGGCGGTGTTCGCCGCCAGGATCAAGATGATGCCGGTGACGATGGAGACGTAGAGCACGCCGGCGGGGAAGCCGGAGAACACGGTCTTGGACAGCTGTCCGAGGACCGGGTCCTGGACGTAGCCGGTCCCCACCGGCTTGCCGTTGAGGGTCAGCTGGGTGGCCGAGTTCTCCGCGAAGTGCAGGTGGGTCAGCCGAGCCAGGAAGATGATCGACATCATCATCGTCACCGAGGTCAGGCCCATCAGCAGCAGCGTCGTCGCCGCGTTGCGGCTCTTCGGCTTCTTGAACGCCGGCACCCCGTTGCTGATCGCCTCCACCCCGGTCAGGGCGGCGCAGCCCGAGGAGAACGCCCGCAGCAGCAGGAACAGCAGCGCGAAGCCGGTGAGGGTCTCGTGCGACTCGGGCACCAGCGAGTACTTGGCGCTGGGGGCGAGCGGGAGGGAGCCGGTGGCGGCGCGGGCGAACCCCACGGCGGCCATCCCGATGACCCCGAGCATGAAGCCGTAGGTGGGGATGGCGAAGGCGGCACCGGACTCCCGCACCCCGCGCAGGTTGACCGCTGTCAGCAGCACCACCAGGGCCACCGCCGTCGGCATCTCATGGCCACGCAGGGCCGGCAGCGCGGTCGCGGCGTTCTGGACCCCGGAGGAGATGGAGACGGCGACGGTGAGCGTGTAGTCGACCAGCAGCGCGCTGGCGACGGTGAGGCCGGCGCGCGGGCCTAGGTTGACCGTCGCCACCTCGTAGTCACCGCCCCCGGAGGGATAGGCGTGGACGTTCTGACGGTAGGACGCCACCACGATCAGCATGACGAACACGACGACCAGGCCGATCTGCCAGGAGTGGGTGGTCGCGAAGGCCCCCCCTGAGACGGCGAGCGTCAGGAAGATCTCGTCGGGGGCGTAGGCGACCGACGACAGCGCGTCGCTGGCGAACACCGGAAGAGCGATCCGCTTGGGCAGCAGCGTCTCCCCCAGCCGGTCGCTGCGCATCGCCTGGCCGACGACGAGCCGCTTGACCACCCTCCCGGTTGTCGACACGCGACCACTGTAGGACCCGCGCCAGCGGCGGGAGCAGCAGGCGGCACGCCCCGGTGTAGCGTCGCCACCGTGCACTTCGTGATCATGGGCTGCGGGCGCGTGGGCTCCCTGCTCGCGCTGAGCCTGGAGTCCCAGGGTCACGACGTTGCCGTCGTCGACCAGGACGAGGTTGCCTTCCGCCGGCTCGGCGCAGCCTTCGAGGGCAAACGGGTCACCGGGCTCGGGTTCGACCGCGACACGCTGCGCGAGGCCGACATCGAGGGCGCCTACGCGTTCGCGGCGGTGAGCAGCGGGGACAACTCGAACATCCTGGCGGCCCGGGTGGCCCGGGAGACCTTCGGTGTCGAACACGTGGTGGCCCGGATCTACGACCCCGGGCGGGCGGAGGTCTACCAGCGGCTGGGCATACCGACGGTGGCGACCGTCAAGTGGACCTCCAACCAGATGCTGCGCAGGCTCCTCCCGCAGGGCTCGGTCCCGGAGCACACAGACCCCAGCGGCGAGATCGTCCTCGCCGACGTCCACGTGCACCGGGGCTGGCTCGGCCGGCGACTGACCGAGCTGGAGTCGGCGTCCGGCGCGCGCGTCGCCTACGTCACCCGCCTGGGCCACGGGACCCTCCCGGGTCCGGACACCGTCCTCCAGGACGGCGACCTGGTGCACCTGCTCTGCGAGCAGGCGCGGCTCGCCGACGCCGAGCGTGAGCTGGACCAGCCTCCCCCGGCGCACTGAGTACGCCTGCCCATCCCAGCACGAGGACCCGGAGAGCCGCATGCGCGTAGTGATTGCCGGAGCCGGCAGCGTCGGGCGCTCCATCGCCCGCGAGCTGCTGCACAACGGTCACCAGGTGCTGCTGATCGACAAGGACGCCGACGACGTCGTGACTAGCCGGGTGCCCGACGCCTCCTGGCTGCTGGCGGACGCGTGTGAGATCGCCTCGCTGCACGAGGCCGGCCTGGCCGACTGCGACACGGTGGTGGGCGCGACGGGGGATGACAAGGTCAACCTGGTCGTGTCCCTGCTTGCCAAGACCGAGTTCGGCGTGCCCCGAACCGTGGCCAGGGTCAACAACCCCAAGAACGAGTGGATGTTCGACGAGGCGTGGGGGGTCGACGTGGCCGTCTCCACGCCGCGGCTGATGACGGCGCTGGTGGAGGAGGCGGTCAGCGTCGGTGACCTGGTGCGGATCTTCCAGTTCCAACAGGGCCACGCCACCATGGTGGAGCTGACCCTGCCGCCGGACAGCCCCTATGCCGGCAAGCGGGTCGGGGACGTGCCGTGGCCCGGTGACAGCGTGCTGGTGGGCATCATCCGCGAGGACCATCCGATAGCCCCCAGCCGGGACGACTCACTGGAGGCCCACGACGAGCTGCTGTTGCTGGCCACGCCCGAGATCGAGGACGAGCTGGAGGCACTGCTCAGCCCCAGCAAGCGGGTGCCGCGCTCTCAGGAGTGAGCCCCGTCTGCCTCGTTCGTGCCCTCCCCCGCGGTCCGGTCGGCGGGGTCGGCGGCGGGCACCGGCGCCGTCTCGACCGCTGGTGGGGTGCGTCCGCGAACCAGGATCGCGGCCATGAGCGCCAGGGCAGCAAGGTAGGCCGGCCAACCGAGCACCAGCTTGGCGACGCCCAGCAGGGTGACCTGGTGAGCCGCGTACAGGGGGCCCATCACCAGGACACGCAGGGCGTAGAGGCCGGCGAGCACCAGGGTGAGCCGTTGGCAGACGCGGACCAGGCCAGCGTCGCGGCGCCACTTCGTGGGGTCATCGGCCAGCTGGGGGTCGCCGGCGGCCACGAGGAAGCCCACGACAGGCCAGCGGGTCAGCACCGACAGCAACGTGAGGGCGGCCAGAGCCGCGCTGGTCAGGATGCCGGGCAGGAATGCCGCCTCGGCCTGGCCGCTGCGCAAGGCGAAGTACGCGGCCACGGCAGTGGCCAGGATGGCCGACCCGACGTAGCGCAGCGTCTGCCGGGTGACCAGGCAGAGCACGAGCAGCAGCACGACCACCGCGGCGGAGGCCAGGACACTGGTGCGCACGTCGCGCCGCCAGACCCACGCGCCGACGAAGGCCACCGTCGGCAGAGCGGACTCGATGGAGCCGCGGACGCCGCCAACCGCTGCCGAGACGCGCGCCCGGATCAGGGCCTCGACGCTCTGGTAGCTCTCTGCCGGGCGCTCTCCCGGCGCTGCGGGGTCGTCCACCGGCCTAGTGCCCACGGCTGGGCACGATCTCGTACACCGGGTTGAAGATCGTCGGCACGCCGCGGCGGTAGCTGACCCGACCGTGGACGCGCAGGAAGGTGCCCGGCTCGATGCCGCCGATCGAGCGCCGGCCGAGCCAGACCAGGTTGAGCGACTGGCTGCCGTCATAGAGCTCGACGACCAGAGCCGGCACGTTGACGCGGGGCCGCAGGGTGACGCAGCGGACCGAGCCGCAGACGTCTGCCGTCTGCCGGTCGGCGAGCTTGCTGATCGGGGTCGCCCCCAGCCGATCCGTGTCCTGCTGCAGCCCCTCAGCCTCGAGCTCGGCTTCGGACTTGGTCAGCTTGGCGGTCAGCCGCCCGAGCAGACCGGGCCGCTGGCGCTCCTTGGCGGTGCTGTCCCCGGCGCCTGGCCGGGTGCCGATCCGCTCGGTCATGACGGGAGTCCTGTCTACGGGGCGTGCGGTCTGTTCCAGTGTCCCTGACGCGGGCGGGCGGCGGCGCAGCGCGGATCAGCCCGGTCAGCGGATCTCGGTGATCTCGGGCCCGCGCTCGAAGGGGCGCAGGTCGTCCGCGGACATCGCGTCCTCGTCGCCGTCACCGTCGACCGGCTCGGCCACACCACCGTGCACGCCGTCCACCTGGGGAAGCTGGAGCGGCAGCAGGTCGCGCGGGGCCATGGCCTCGTCGCCACGCACGACCACCGTGCTGCGGACGATGTCGAGCAACGGCTCGGCGACGGCGGCGTCCTGCGCCGCGCGACCGCTGATGACCGCACGCAGGAACCACCTCGGGCCGTCGACGCCGATGAACCGGACGGGTGAGAACAGGACCCTGCCTCCCGGCCCGGGTGCCGGCATCGACGCGCGCAGCTCGGTCCCCAGGGGTCCGTGTGCCTCATCGGCCGTGCCACCCTGGCGGGTGATGCTCGCCGCGATCTCGGCCCGGATCTCGTCCCAGACTCCCGCTGACCGCGGAGCGGCGAAGGCCTGCAGGTGCACCGCGGACTCCCCGACGACCGCGTTGGCGGCGACGACCTGCTGGGTCGCCTCGTCGAGCTCCAGCCGCAGCTCCATCCCCGGCATGCCGGCGACCCACAGCGAGCCCAGGTCGAGCCGCCCGCCGGCGTCAGCCACCTCTGAGCGGTCGAAGGGGCCGGCGCTGCGGTTGACCTCCACCTGAGCCGCCGCCCCGGCGCTCGATCCGGTATGTGGTGCCGACGGTCCTCCCTGGCCCGAGGCGGAGACGTCCCCACCCTCGGCGCCCTCGTCCTCGACCGCTGAGTCGGCGCGCTCCCCCAGCGCCTCAACGTCGGACTCGGTGCTCCTGCCACGACGCCGGAAGATGCTCACTGCCCCTCACCCTTCACGCTCGCCCAGTACAGTCGGTGCCGGGACCACCGAAACCACCGCTGGCCCCATGGCCAGTCTCTCCCCGATCGCTGCCGGGCAGCGAATCCACCTGCACGAACCGGGCGCGCGCGAACTGCTGGATCACCAGCTGTGCGATCCGGTCGCCCCGGTGGACCGGGAACGGCTCCGCGGGGTCGGTGTTCAGCAGCACGACCAGGATCTCTCCCCGGTAGCCGGAGTCGATCGTCCCAGGCGAGTTCACCACCGTGATGCCGTGGGTGGCCGCGAGCCCGGACCTGGGGTGCACGAACGCGGCATATCCTGCGGGCAGCGCGATGGCGACTCCGGTGCGCACAACCGCGCGCTGACCCGGCTGGAGCACGACGTCGTCGCGGCAGTGCAGGTCGGCGCCGGCGTCGCCCTCATGGGCGTATGCCAGCACCGGAAGTCCGTCGTCGAGCCGCCGCAGCTGCACCTCCACGGTCATCGCGCGGACGTCGGGAGCAGAACGGCCCCGCTCAGGCCGCGCAGTCGCGGCATACCGGCTGGCCGTTGACCTCTTTGTAGAGCTGGCTGCGGTGGTGGACCAGGAAGCATCGGGTGCAGGTGAACTCGTCCGCCTGCCGGGGCAGCACGCGCACCGACAGCTCCTCGCCGGAAAGGTCGGCGCCGGGCAGCTCGAACCCCTCCGCCTGCTCTGTCTCGTCGACGTCGACGCTGGACGACGTCTTGTCGACGCGACGGGACTTCAGCTCCTCGATCGAGTCCTCGTTGAGCTCTTCGTCGGTCTTGCGCGGCGCGTCGTAGTCAGTCGCCATGGTCTCTCGGGTCTCTTTTCTCACGTGCGATGAGGATGCATGGCTTGCATCCGTGTGGCTTGCCGGGTTAACGCCGGGCCGGGTTGTTTTGTGCCCGCGTTCGGGGCGGATCGTGCCCTATCGAACCGGGGACGTCATCCGGGCGCGCCGAGGGGTCTGGCATCCCCCTCCGGTGGCGAGCTGCGGGCGCAGGTCGGGGGCGTGGTCATGGGCGTGGTCGTGGTCATCGGCGTGGTCGTGGTCATGGTCATGGGCGTGGTCGGGCAGACTACGGCCGTGTCCTTCGACGTCGCGCGCGTTCGCTCGCAGTTTCCTGCTCTGGCCTCGGGCGTGGCATTCTTCGACGGGCCCGGCGGTTCGCAGGTGCCCCGCCAGGTGGCTGAGGCAGTGGCCGAGACCATGTGCGCGGGCCTGGCCAACCGCGGGTCGGTCACGGCGGCAGAGCGCCGGGCGGACGCCGTCGTCGTCACGGCACGCCAGGCGATGGCCGACCTGCTGGGCTGCTCGCCCGACGGGGTCGTCTTCGGCCGTTCGATGACCCAGCTCACCTACGACCTGGCACGCACGATGGCCAAGCAGTGGGGCCCAGGCGACGAGGTCGTCGTCACCAGGCTAGACCACGACGCCAACATCCGGCCATGGGTCGATGCCGCCCGCGCCGTGGGCGCCACGGTCCGGTGGGCCGACCCCGACCGCGAGAGCGGCGAGCTCCCGGTCGCCGCGGTGACCGCCGTGCTGTCGGCGCGCACGCGCCTGGTCGCCGTCACCGCCGCATCCAACCTGCTGGGCACCCGGCCGGACGTCCCGACGATCGCCGCCGCCGCCCACGAGGCGGGGGCGCTGGTCCACGTGGACGGCGTGCACCTCACCCCGCACGCGCCGGTCGACGTCGCGGCACTGGGCGCAGACGCCTACGCCTGCTCGCCGTACAAGTTCTTCGGCCCGCATCTCGGCGTCACGGCGGCGGCTCCGTCGCTGCTGGAGACCCTGCACCCGGACAAGCTGCTGCCGTCGGCGGACTCGGTGCCCGAGCGCTTCGAGCTCGGCACACTGCCCTACGAGCTGCTGGCCGGCACGAGTGCTGCCGTCGAGTTCATCGCGGACCTGGCTGCCCACCAAGGGCCACGCCGTGACCGCGTCGTCGCGTCGATGGCTGCCGCTGCGGCGCACGAGGAGCGGCTGCTCGGCCGGCTGCTGGACGGGCTGGCCACGCTGGACGGGGTCACCGTGCACGGCGCGCCGGTCCGGCGCACGCCGACAGTCCTGTTCTCGGTCGCGGGCCGATCGCCGCGGGAGGTGCACGAGGAGCTGGCCCGGTGTGGGGTCAACGCCCCCGCTGGGAGCTTCTACGCCCTGGAGGCGGCGCGGTGGATGGGCCTCGGCGACCAAGGGGCGGTCCGGGCCGGGCTGGCGCCCTACACCGACACCGACGACGTCGACCGCCTGCTGGCGGGCGTGGCGCATCTCCGGCGTGCCCGGCGTGCCCGGCGTGCCCGACGTGCCCGACGTGCTGAGCCGGAGCTACTGGGCGGCGGGTCGGCGACCGGTGACGGGGTGCAGCTGCTCGATCCGGGCGACCAGCTTGTGGTGCAGCGCCGACCCTGACGCGACGGTCATCTCCGCCCCGGGCGCGCTGCCGAACAGCCCCGACAGCACCGCGCCCGCCTCCGTGGCCACGATCCACCCCGCAGCGAGGTCCCAGGGGTTCAGCCCAGCCTCGAAGTAGGCATCGAGCCGTCCGGCGGCCACGGAACACAGGTCCAGGGCCGCGCTGCCGGTGCGGCGCAGGTCGCGGATCTCCGGCAGCAGCGTCGCCGCCGCCGCTCCCTGCCGAGCGCGGTCCGCTGCGACGTAGCCGAACCCGGTGCCCGTCAGCGCGCGGTCCAGGACGGCGACGTCGCTCACTCGCAGCCGGTGCCGCGCCGGTCCGCGACGGGCGCGCTCACCGGTGGCGAGGTAGGCGCCGGAGCCCAGCCGTGCCGAGAAGACCTCGTCGCTCATCGGGTTGCACACGGCGCCGACCACGGGCCGCCACGCTCCGGGGACGGCCGCGTCGCCGACCACTGCGGACACGGAGACGCAGTAGTACGGGATGTCGTAGAGGTAGTTGACCGTGCCGTCGATCGGGTCGACCACCCAGGTGATGCCGGTGGTGCCGGGCGACGCGCCCGCCTCCTCGCCGAGGAACGCGTCGCCTGGACGCAGCTCGGCGATGCGCTGGCGCAGCAGTCGTTCGCACGCCTGGTCCATGACCGTCACGACATCGGTCACGCTGCTCTTGGTCGTGGCCACGCCGAGCTCGGCCGGGCGCTGGTCGACGATGAAGGTGCCGGCCTCCTCGGCCAGCGCCACTGCGACGCATGTGAGCTCGTCGAGCTCATCCTCCGACGGGACCGGCGGCGACTGCGCCAGCGCGGGCGCGGCAAGCGCCGGACGCACCTGCACCCGAGCGGGCGGCGCGCCGTCGTGCGGCATCAGTCGGATCCGCAGAGCGCGGGCCGCGCCATCCGCAGGTTGGGGCAGCAGCCGACGGGACAGACGCTGGGGAGGGCGACCGACTCCGGCCAGGCAGGGCATGCGACGACCTCGTCCCGCGCCTCTGCCGCCCGCTCCAGGAGCAGGTCGACCAGGCCGCTGACGAACTCGGCGTCGGTGCCCACGGTGGGGACGCGTACCAGGTTCAACCCGATCTCCGCGGCCGTCTCCGCCGCCTCGGTGTCGAGGTCGAATAGGACCTCCATGTGGTCGGAGACGAAGCCAACAGGAGCCAGCACGACGGTGGCGACGCCCCTGCTGGAGAGCTCGCGCAGGTGGTCGTTGACGTCCGGCTCGAGCCAGGGCTGGCCCGGCGCACCGGAGCGCGAGCAGTAGACCAGGTCATGATCCACGTCCGTGCCGAGGGTGGCGTTGGCCTCCGCGGTGATCCCGGCAGCCAGTGCCCGGTGCTGGCGCGAGTAGGCGTTGCCCTCGCTGTCCCCCGGGCCCGAGGTGTCGTCCATCGCTGAGGGGATGGAGTGGGTGACGTAGACCAGCCGGACGGCGCCCGTAGGAGCGTCCCGCAGGGGCCGCAGCGCCTCGGTGACCAGCCGTGCAGTGGTCGCGGAGAAGCCGGGGTGGTTGACGTACGGGCGTACCTTGTCCACCCCGATGGCCAGGCCCTCGTCGCCCAGCCGTCCCACTGCGGCGGCGAGGTCCTCGCGATACTGCCGGCAGGAGGAGTAGCAGGAGTAGGCGCTGGTGAACACCGTGACCACGCGGCGGATGCCCGCGGTCGCCGCCTCACGCAGGGCGTCGGTCACGAAGGGATCGGAGTTGCGGTTGCCCCAGATCAGCGGCGCACCGCTCCCGCGGCGGTCGAGCTCGGCACGGAGGGCAGCCAACAGAGCGCGGTTCTGCTCGTTGATGGGACTGCGTCCACCGAAGTGGTGGTAGTGCTCTGCCACCTCGGCCAGCCGGTCCTCGGGGACTCCCCGGCCGGAGGTGACGTTGCGCAGGAACGGCATCACCTCGGCCGGCTCCTCGGGACCGCCGAACGACAGCAGCAGAATGCCGTCGTACGGAGAAAGCGGGTCGGGCGTGGGTGGGGTCACGAGGTCTACTTCCGTCAGGGGCCTGCGCACCAAACTACCCGCGCGCTTGACGGAGCCGACCACCGGAGCAACCAAGCAGGCGGGCATCGGCGAGCCCTGCGCCGCCCGCGCGTGCGAGGTGGCAGAGTCAGCGCTGTGCAACGCCCCGCGGAGGAGGCAGCGATGCAAGACCTGCGACTGCTCGGCGTCCACGAGGACGGCGAGCACCTGCTGCTGGCCGATGCCGACGGCATGCGGTACCAGGTGGCCGTCGACGAGTCGCTGCGGGCCGCGGTACGCCGTGACTCACCGCACCTGAGCCGGCTGCAGGTGGAGCGGGAGAGCAGCCTGCGGCCGCGGGACGTGCAGGCACTGATCCGGGCCGGCGCGTCGGCCGAGGAGGTGGCGCAGCGCGCCGGCTGGTCGGTGGACAAGGTTCGTCGCTACGAGGGGCCTGTCCTGGCTGAGCGCGAGTACGTCGCCGCGCTCGCTCGGGGCGCGCGGTTGCGCACCCGGTCGGTCGGTGCCGGCGGGGCCACTGGGCCGGGGTCCGGCTCGGCGTCAGGCTCGGGCATGCCCGCGCTGGCCGTCCGGGTCGGTGAGCGCCTGGCCGGACGGGGAGTCGACGCCGAGCGGGTGACCTGGGACTCGTGGCGGGCGGAGGACGGGCCGTGGACGGTCGTGGTGACCTTTGCGGCGGGGGGGCGGCAGCGCCAGGCGTCGTGGCAGTTCGACCAGGTGGACCGCGTCGTCGTGGCCGTCGACGACGAGGCGCGCTGGCTCAGCGAGGACCAGCCCCGCACTGAGGGGCCGCTGCGGCCCTACCGGTCTGCCCCTCCCGAGGTGTCGGAGCGGGCAAGGTCGGTCTACGACGTGGAGGCGGAGGGAGGGGTCCAGAGCGACCCTTCGGCCGCCGAACCCGTCGACCTGATGACGGCGATGCGCCTGCGGACCGGCGCCCGCGCCCGCCGGTCCTCGGGCTCTGGGCGGATCCTGCGGGACCCGGCGCCGCACCAGTCAGAGGCCGTGCTCGGGGAGCACGACGAGGAGCTGCCGCTGGAGAACATGCCCGGCCCGGCGGCGCCGGTCCAGAGCCCACCGGTCCAGAGCCCACCGGTCCAGAGCCCACCGGTCCAGAGCCCACCGGTCCAGAGCCCGGTCGCTGGAGTGCCGGGTGGCCGCGACGACGGGCAGGGCCGAGCAGCGGAGCCGCCGACCGGGACCGACGACGCGGCCGGACCGCAGCCCACGCCCACGCCCACGCCCACGCCCACGCCCACGCCCAAGCCGTCGCGCCGCAGAGCCGGCCGGGCCAGTGGCCGACCCAGCGTGCCGAGCTGGGACGACATCATGTTCGGCACCGGCCAGAGGTCCGACGGCAGCAGCTGAGCACGCCTGGTGGGCGCCAGCACGGCGCTCACCCCGGCGACCGAGCCTGCACACTCAGCAGCGGAACGGCCATCTCCACCGAGGTCAGCGAGCCGTGCAGGCCGAGCAGGGCCAGCACCTCCGGCCGAGCGGTGCGCGAGTCCACCACTGCGACGTCCTGCACCATCGCCACCACGATGTCGCCGATCCGGGGCAGCACCCGTGGCTCGACGGCGCCGAACCAGCCGCGGGCGACCGCCTCGTCGCGTCCCATCACGAGCGCGTCGGCACCCAGCCGGGACGCCCAGGTCGCCAGGACGTCGGCGCCCGCTCCCGGCTGGCAGTACAGCTGCGGGGACCGCGGCTCCCCGCCGACGTGCCGGATGCCGGCGGCAAGCTCAGCGTCGTGGGCCAGATCCAGCCGCCGCTCGAGGGGGACGTCGACCATCCCGTGGTCCCCGGTCACGTACAGCGCAGTGTCCGCCGGCACCCGCGTCGCGAGCTGGGCCAGGGCCGCGTCGATCGACTCCAGCTCGGCGCCCCACTCCGGCGAACGGCAGCCGTAGACATGGCCGACCTTGTCCAGGTCTCCCCAGTAGAGGTACACCAGCGCACGCGGCGAGGCGCGCAGCGCCGTCACGGTGGCGTCGACCCTCCGCTGCAGGGACTGCGCTGCCATGAAGGCGCCGCCCCGGAGCGCCGCCGAGGTCAGCCCGGACCCGTCGAAGTAGCCGGGCCCGACCCGGGTGACGGTGATGCCGGCTGCCGTCGCCCGCTCGAACACCGTCTCGTGCGGCTGCCAGAGGCGCGGGTTCACGTCGACGTCGAAGGACAGCTCGTTGAGGATGGTGTCGCGCTCGGGGACCAGGACCTGGTAGCCGACCAGGCCGTGCGAACCGGGAGGGAGCCCGGTGCCGAAGCTGCCCATGCTGGTGGCGGTGGTGGTCGGGAACCCGGCCATGAGCCGCCGCGCCGTCGGCAGGAGCGCTCGCAGGAACGGCGCGTGGCCGCGGCGCTGGCGGAGCAGGTCGTCACCGAGGCCGTCCACCAGCACGACGACCGCGCGGCGGGCCGGCGCCAGGTCTGCTGCCTGACCCGTGAGGGAGGCCAGCACCGCGGGGAGCACACCGGCCAGCCCGTGTGCGTCATACCGGGGAGCCAGGAGGCCGTCAGGCGTCGCGGGCACGTCGCTAGCGAGGGCCCGGCATCGGCCGGGTCAGCGGCCGATGGCGGCTGAGACCGCCTGGGAGAACGCCAGCGCCTGGTCGAGGGCCGCGTCCCCGTCAGCCGCCGCGCTGATCCGCAGCCCGATGTCATCCGAGGTGGCCGTGCCCTCGTAGCCGTGGTCGGCCTCGCAGTCCGGGTCACCGCAGGTCGCCGGGACCAGGTCGAGCCGGCTGACCGCTCCCCAGGCGAGGGTGAGGGTGAGCTCGCGGCCCAGGGAGCCGGGGACGTAGGCGGCCGGGTCCGGCACGACATGGGTCAGCATCACCCCCTTGACCGCGTGCAGCGGCACGCTCTCGGTGGTCGCGGTGGCGACCGCCCCGGCTGCCTGGGCGGGGGCGGCGTCGGCCGCCGCGCCACCGGCAGCTCCGTCGGCGGGGTCGTCGGCGGGGTCGTCGGCGGAGTCGTCGGCATGGGCGATGACCAGCCGTGAGGCGGTGAGCGCGAGCACGGTGATGTGCCGCCGGACGCTGTCCTGGTCGAAGGTCGTCTCCTGGTGCACCAGGTGGGAGTCGACCTGGTCCTGTCCGAGCGCCGCCCGCAGGACGTCGGCCACCAGGGCGGGGTAGTAGCCGGCTCGCTCGATGTCGGCCAGCATCGACGCCGGCAGCTGCGGCGTCTGCTCGGCGACCGTGGTTCGGGAGGTCATGGGCTCCATCCTGTCATCAGCTCAGCGCGCGCCGGTCGGTGTCCGTGCGGACCTGGGCTGGAGACACGTGCGCCTCGGCACCCAGCACGCTGATGCCGCGGCCGTGTGCCAGCACGGGGTTCAGCTCCAGCGCCGAGAGCTCTGGAAGCTCGTCGGTGAGCACCGACACCCGGGCGACCAGGTCGCGGAGCGCCGCCTCGTCCACCGGCGCAGCGCCGCGGTAGCCGCGCAGCAGGGGAGCAGCGCGCACGGACGCGATCAGCTCGGCGACGTCGACGTCGGTGAGCGGGGGGATCCGGTGGCCGATGTCGCCGAGGAGCTCGCTCGGCGGCCCGGCGACACTGAAGCTGACCACCGGCCCGAACAGCGCGTCCTCGAAGGCGCTGACGACGCAGCCCACGCCGTCGGGGGCCATCCGCTGCACGACCAGCAGCCGGTCCGCCGGAGCCAGTCGCCCGGTCAGCGCCTCGAAGGCGTCGTGCACCGCCACAGGGTTGCCCAGGTCGACCCGGATGCCGGCGATGCCCATCGTGTGCCGCAGGGCAGGGGCCACCGACTTCACCACGACCGGGTAGCCGATCAGCTCGGCCGCCTGCACCGCCGCGTCCGCGCTGTGCACCGGCACGGCCCGCTCCAGCTCGACGCCGTACGCGTGCAGCAGCGCACGCACCTCCTCGTCGGCGAGCCGGCGCCCCTGCGGAGCGTCCTTGAGCACCGCGGCGACCAGATACTCCGCGGCCTCGCGGTGGATGCCCGTCGGGGCGACGCGGCTGCCCCAGTCGCGGGAGCGCCACTGCCCATAGTTGGTCGCCGCCGCGAGAGCTCGCACGGCGTCCTCGGGCAGCGCGTATGCCGGGACCGCCCGCCGCGTCTGCTCCTCGGGGATCCCGTCGGACAGGCCGCGGGTGCGGCCGCGCATACCGAGGAAGGTTGCGACACAGGTCTTGTCGCTGTCGGCGGCCCGGTCCGCGACGACCGAGGCCATCGCGGTGTCGGAGGTCACGAGTGCCGGGATCAGGGCGGCGAGCACGCTGTCGACGTCCGGGTCCGCGAAGGCAGCGGCCAGCGCCTCGGCGAACTGGTCGCCGGAGACCTCGGTCGGCAAGGACACCGGACCGTGCACGATCTCCAGGCCCCAGCTGATGCACGCCTCCGCCGTGAGCGCCCCCGTGGCGGCGGAGTTGCCGACGATCGCCACCCGCCGCCCCCGCGGTATCGGCTGGTGCACGAGCAGCTGGGCGACGTCGAAGAGCTGGTGCAGGTCGTCGACCCGGATGACGCCTGCCTGGCGGAGCATGGCCTCGAACGCCCCCGGCGGCATGAGGGTACGCCGTGTCCGGTGCCCCAGCGGGGCGTTGTATGACGACACCATGGCCTTGACCACGACGACCGGCTTGCGCGCGGCGAGCCGTCGAGCCAGGCGGGAGAACTTGCGCGGGTTGCCCATGGACTCCAGGTAGAGGCCCACGGCCAGCGTGTCGTCGTCGTCCAGCCAGTACTGCATCATGTCGTTGCCGGAGACGTCGATGCGGTTGCCGGCGGAGACGAAGCTGGAGACCCCCAGATGACGCCTGGCCGCCCAGGACAGCACGGCGATGCCGAGCGCACCGCTCTGGGTGAACAGTCCCAGGCCACCCGGGGGAGGCAGGGAGGCCGCCAGCGTCGCGTTCAGGTGGACCGCGGGCGCGGAGTTGCTCACTCCCACCGAGCTCGGCCCGACGACCCGCATGCCGCTCTCCCTGGCCACGCGCAGCAGCGCCGCCTGTCGCACCGCTCCCTCCGCACCCAGCTCGGCGAAGCCGCCGGACGCGACGACCACTGACGGGACGCCGGCCCTGGCGCAGTCCCGGACGACGTCGAGCACCGCCTCCGGCGGGACGGCGATGACGGCCAGGTCGACCTGCTGGGGGATGTCGCTGACGCGCGCATAGGCGGGAAGTCCCTGGACCACCTCGGCCTCCGGGTTGACCGGGAACACCGCACCGGTGAAGCCGCTGGTGACGATGTTGTGCAGGAGCAGGTGCCCGGCCGCGTCGGCGCGGCGGCTGGCGCCGATGACGGCGACCGAGCCGGGGCTGAGCAGCGAGCGCACGCTGACCGCCTCGGAGTCGTGCTCCCGACGCACCCGGACCTGCTCCGACTGCGCGGTCGGCTCGATCCGGAACGACACGAACACGATGCCGTCGTCGTAGTGGTTCGTGACGGCATACCCGGCGTCGCTGAACACGTTGAGCATCTTGCGGTTCTCGGGTAGCACCTCGGCGACGAAGTTGCTGATGCCGTGCTCCTGCGCGATCGAGACCAGGTGCTCGAGCAGGAGGGACCCCACGCCGCGCCCGTGGTAGGAGTCGGCGACGTTGAAGGCCACCTCTGCCGACACCGGGTCGATGCGGTCGTAGCGGGCGATGCCGATGATGGCGTCGCCCACCGTGGCCACCATCGCCACCCGGTCCACATGGTCGACGTTGGTGAACCGGTTGAGGTCGCGGTCGCTCAGCTGCTCCATCGGAGCGAAGAAGCGCAGGTAGATCGACTCCTCGGACTGCCCGGCGTGGAACCGGCGCACGCCGTCCGCGTCCCGCGGCCGGATCGGTCTCAGGTGCGCGAGCCCCCCGTCGCGGAGGACCACGTCCGCCTCCCAGTGGGCGGGGTACCCGGGGCTGCCGCTGCCGGTTGCGCCCGGACCGGGTGCCGTCATGGGCGTCATGATTCCACGGGGGCAACCAGTCCCCCGGCTGCCGGCCGGGGCCTTCAGCGGACCGTGACCCGGCTCCAGTGAGCGCCGTAGTCAGTGCTGCGCCAGAACCCCTCGGCGGCGTCGACGGCGACCGCGTAGTACGTGCCGCCGCCGGCCGCCCCGACCCAGCGCCAGCCGCTACGCGGGACACCGCCTCGGACGACGGCGCTGGTCCAGGTGCTCCCGCCGTCCCGGCTGACCATCATCGACCCCTGCCCGGCCCCGTCTCCCGACACGGCCACCAGATGCGCGCTGTCGGCCGCCGCGAACGAGCGGTCGGCACCGTTGACCATGCTCAGCGTCGGGCCGATGTCGGTCCACGTCGCGCCGCCGTCGGTGCTCCTGCTGACGTCGTAGGTGACCGAGCCGGCCGCGCCCTGGGCCGCGCATACGCCGAGCAGGACACCGGGGGACCCCGCAGTGGTCAGCAGATCCGCCGAGGCGCCGGGAGCGCACCCTGCCGGCGCGGCGACCGGCGCGAGGCCGGAGCGGCTCAGCCGCGCACCCTGGGCGCGTCCTGCCGGGACCGCGGTCCACAGGGGGGTGACGTAGGCCTGGCCCGTCCGGCCATCGTCCAGGGCGACACGGGCACCGCTGAGCCGGCCGCCCGCCGGGCCGCGGCCGGTCTCGCTGGTCGCCTCGCCGGCGCTCACCCCGACCGCCGAGACGCTGAGCGGTCCCGAGCACACCCCAGCACCACATCCGCTGGCACCGGCGAGCACCACGGTGCTGCCGTCGGTCTCGAGGGAGAGCACGACCTCCCCGACGTGCGGATAGTCCCGCCAGCTGCGCCCTCCGTCGCGGGTGACCTGCGCGCCGCCGCCGAAGACCCACCCCACCTGCGGGCTGGCGAACCGCACCTGGGTCAGCGCCCCGGGTGCTTGAGCGGCGTCGGCGCCGGCCGTCGGGTCGCCCGCGGCAGCCCCTGCGGCAGCGCTCGGGAAGACGTGCACGGTCTGCCAGGTGGCGCCGTCGTCCGAGGAGCGGACCAGGATCGGGCAGCGGGCGGCCGCGCACGACGCCGAGCCCAGGGCGTAGAGGACGCCCCTGCCGGCGTTGCTGACCGAGGTGACGGTGAAGTCCGCGGGGACCGACTGCCCGGTGGGAGCAGGGAGGCTGGGAGCAGGGACGGTGGGAGCAGGGAGGGTGGGAGCAGGGAGGCTGGGAGCAGGGAGGCTGGGAGCAGGGAGGGTGGGAGCAGGGAGGGTGGGAGCAGGGAGGGTCGGAGCAGCCGGTGCCCTGGACGACGTGGGAGCCAACGCTCTGGTCGTCGACGGGGCCGCCGAGGACGGGGCTGCCGACGGCGTTCGGCGGGGCGTCGGCACAGAGGTCGGCAGGGTCGTCGGCAGCGGTGTCGATGGAGATGTCGACAGGAGGGTCGCGGGCGGCTGCGTCGCGGACAGCGACTGTGTGGGCGTCGACGTGCCGGCCGCAGAGCTCGTCGGGGCGACGTGCGCGGACCGGGTCAGAGCGGTGCCGGTCGCGACCGATGCGACGACGACGGCCGCCGCCGCCGCCCCGGCGAGATATCCCCGCAGCCGAGACTGTCGCCGGGCGCGGGCCGCCCGGACGATGCTCTGCCAGTGCAGGTCGCCGCTGCCCTGTGACGCCACCAGCGCCCGCTCGCGGGCGAAGAAGCGGTCCACCTCATCCGACTGGCGTCCCTGCTGCCCCTGGTGTGGCGGGCCTCCCACGCCGCGGTGGCCGTTCTCGGGTGTGCCGGTCATCGGATGTCCTCCAGCAGGTGCGCGATACGGGCCCGCGCGTCGTACAGGTCTCGTTTGATGGTGCCCTCGGACTTGCCAAGCTGCCCGGCCACCGCAGCGACAGGCAGGTCGGCGAAGTAGTGCAGCAATACCGCCAGCCGCAACCGGTCCGGCAGTGCCTCCACCGCGGCACGGACCGTCAGCGTCGTGGCGTGGTCCAACGCAGGCTCCCGCGCGACGTCAGGGTCGCCCTGCTGCAGACCGCCGTGCACCTTGCGGTATGCCGTTGCCTCCCGTCCGCGTTTGCGCCAGTGGTCGCGCACCTGGTTGGCGACCGTGGCGTAGAGCCAGGCACGCGGCTCCTCCACGCTGCCCCAGTGTGCGATCAGCTTGACGAAGGCCTCCGTGGCGAAGTCGTGCCCGAGGTCCGGGTCGCCGACCAGGCGGCTGGCCCACCCCGCGAGCCGGCCGAAGTGGGCGTCATAGACCTCGCGGACCGCCTGCTCCGCGGACACGGCGGAAGCGCGGACAGGCACCGTCCGGCTCCGTGCCACGGCCAGCCCACCTCCCCGATCCGTGGGGTGCCCCCACCGCACCCCGAGGTCGGTCGCCGCCGTCGTCACACCAGCACAGACGCCGCACCCCCGCCTCCCGTTGGTGGCTAGGGTCAGATCATGCCCGACGACGCGCATCCAACGGCGGTGTTTCGCAGCGCCCGGGACCTGCTGGTCGCCGCACGCACCGACTACGAGCGTGCGTGCTCCGACTATGTCGCACCTCGGCCGGAGAGCTTCAACTGGGCACTGGACTGGTTCGACGTCGTCGCGGCCAGCCCGGTCACCGCGCCGAGGCTCGCCCTGCGCGTCGTCGAGGAGGACGGCACGGGCCACGAGCTGACCTACGCCGGGCTGTCGGCGCGCTCCAGCAAGGCCGCTGCGTGGCTCCGCTCGCTGGGAGTGGCGCGCGGCGACCGGGTGCTGGTCATGCTCGGCAACGAGGTGGCGCTCTGGGAGGTGCTGCTGGCGTGCATGAAGCTGGGGGCGGTGGTGATCCCCACGTCCACGCTGGTCACCGCCAGCGACCTCGCCGACCGGGTCAGCCGCGGGGACGTGCGGCACGTCGTCGCCGCCGCGGGCGTGGTCGACCGCTTCACGGGCGTGCGCCGCGTCGGGGCCTCGGAGGGCGGCTACACCCGGATAGTGGTCGGCGCGCTGGTGCCGGGGTGGACGGGATACGAGCAGCTCGAGGCCTACGCCGAGCCGTTCGAACCGCAGCACGGGCAGACCCGCGGCGAGGACACGCTGCTGCTGTACTTCACCTCCGGCACCACGGCGCGCCCCAAGCTGGTCGCGCACACCCACCTCAGCTATCCGGTGGGCCACCTGTCCACGATGTACTGGATCGGCCTGCGCCCCGGTGACGTCCACCTCAACATCTCCTCGCCGGGCTGGGCCAAGCACGCGTGGAGCTCGGTCTTCGCCCCGTGGAACGCCGAGGCGACCGTGCTGGTGGTCAACCAGTCCCGCTTCGACGCCGCGGCGCTGCTGGCGACGATGGAGCGGGAGAGGGTGACGACGTTCTGCGCGCCGCCGACCGTCTATCGGATGCTCGTCCAGCAGGACCTGCGCGTGTGGCGCGGCCGACTGTCCTTGACCGAGATGGTGGGCGCCGGGGAGCCGCTCAACCCCGAGGTCATCGAGCAGGTCCGCGACGGGCTTGGGCTGACTGTCAGGGACGGCTTCGGCCAGACCGAGACCACCGCCCAGGTCGCCAACACCCCGGGCCAGGAGGTCGTCCCGGGATCCATGGGCCGGCCCTTGCCGGGATACGAGGTGATGCTGCTCGACCCGGTCACGGGACAGGAGGGTGTCGGTGGAGGGGTGGAAGGCGAGCTGTGCCTGCGGCTGGACGGTCCCGGCGGGCGGCCGGTGGGGCTGATGGTGGGTTACGCCGGAGACGGCGACCTGACCTCCGAGCGGTTGCACGACGGCGCCTACCACACCGGCGACGTGGCCTCCCGAGACGCCCGCGGCTACCTGACCTACGTCGGCCGCTCGGACGACGTCTTCAAGGCCTCGGACTACCGGATCAGCCCGTTCGAGCTCGAGTCGGTGCTGATCGAGCACCCGGCGGTCCTGGAGGCGGCCGTCGTCCCCTCGCCGGACGCGACCCGCCTGGCGGTGGCCAAGGCGTACGTCGTGCTGGCTCCGGGTCACGAGCCGACGCCCGAAACCGCGGAGGCCATCCTGCGCTACGCGCGGGCGCACCTCGCGCCGTACCAGCGGGTGCGCCGGCTCGAGTTCGCCGACCTGCCGAAGACCATCTCCGGCAAGATCCGCCGGGTCGAGCTGCGGCAGCGGGAGGAGTCGGTCCAAGGAAGGGGCGCCGACCCGTCCGTCCGGGCCGGCGAGCTCGAGTTCTGGGACGTCGACTTCCCGGGGATCCGGGACTGATGGAGCTGGCCGACGTCGTCCGCAGCCGCGCGATGGTGCGCCGGTTCGACCCTGCCCGGCCCGTGCCGCGGGGCGCCCTCGACCGCGTCCTGGCCAGCGCCCTCCGGGCGCCCAGCGCCGGCTTCTCGCAGGGCTGGGACTTCGTCGTGCTCGAGGACGCCGTCGACGTGGCAGCGTACTGGTCCGCCACGACCGACGACGGGGACCCAGGCGACGAGAGCGCGGGCGACGGGCAGGACCGACCGGGCCTGCCGGTCGACACCGGGCAGGGCCGGCGAAGGGCTTGGCTCGACGGCGTCCGTACCGCGCCGGTGCTCGTGGTCTGCTGCTCGCACAAGGACGCCTACCTGAGCCGCTACGCCGAGCCGGACAAGGGATGGACCGACAATGACGAGGCCCGGTGGCCGGTCCCCTACTGGGACATCGACACCGGCATGGCCGCGCTGCTGATGCTGCTGACCGCGGTGGACGTCGGTCTCGGCGCGCTGTTCTTCGGCGTCCCGCCGGAGCACCACGACGGCGTGCACGAGCACTTCGGGATCCCCCGGGCCCGCACCCTCATCGGGGTCGTGGCACTGGGGTATGCCGCGGAGCAGCGCGCGCCGTCGCCGGGGTCGGCGCAGACCCGCCGCCGGCGGCCGCCAGGCGAGGTCCTGCACTTCGGCCGGTTCGGCACGTCCCGGGCCCTGGCCTGAGCTGCCAGCCCGCTCCAGAGCGGCCTAACGGCGACTCGGGGCCGCAGGACGGCTGATGAGCGCTCCCACGGGATTTATCATAGGTGGGACAAAGGACATTGGGGGCTCGTGAAGAAGCTGGGCGCGGCAGCGTTGGTGTCGGCACTCATCTCAGGCTGCTCCAGCACAGCGAGCCCTCCGAGTCCGACCGTCAGCAGTGCCACCAGCCCCACCGACAGCACGAGCGCGCCCGCGAACCCCACGCAGCCCAGGCTGCTCGTCGGCGCAAGAGCGCGGGACATCCCGTTCGAGACGATGGAGCAGGAGATAGGCCCCGTGCACGCGACACGGGTCTTTTACACCCGGCTACCACCGGCGTTCGACGCTGCGATGTTCCCGCGGGACGTCAAGGTGATCGTGTCGTACAAGCAGCCGTCGGCCAACACAACGGCCTATGTGCAATCCATCCCTGCCGGCTACACAGTCGAGATGGCGTTCCACCACGAGCCGGAGGGGCCCAAGGACTATCCCGGCCCCCCGAGCGTCGCGGGGCCCCGGTTCGTGCGGGACTTCATCGCCCAAGCCGACCTGATCCGCTCTGCGAACCCGCAGATGCGCGTCGCGTTCATCGCGGGCGCCTACCAGTACCGAGCGGGTGGTCGAGGGATGGGCGGCTACTTCATCCCCACCACGGCGGACGACTACTACCTGGACTCGTACCAGAGGGTCAGGATCAGACCGGCCGCAAAGGACCCGGAGGTGCAGAACTTCATCGCGGAACTGGGTCGCAAGCGCCTGCACTTCAACGGCTTCGCGGAGTACGGGCGCGGTGCGTCGGCAGTCGGCCCACCCGGCGCCGCTGCGGCCGCCGCCAGGGCCGCGGTTATCGCCACCGACGCGGCTTGGCTGAAGTCCCAGCCGGACGTCAACCTGTGGATCTACTGGTACACCCCGGGCCTCGGCAGCGGCAAGCAGTGGCGGTTCACCGACCAAGCATCGCTCCAGGCCTGGCGATCGCAGGCCGCCGCACGCTAACGGCACGGCTCCGGCCCGGCGCTGGGCGCAGGCGCAGGAGCGGCATGGGCGTCCCGGCCACAGCGGTGGACAGCAGGGGCACACCCATCACTGCGACATACACGCCACTGTGGCAACGCCACACGCACGGCACCGTGGAGCATGTCCGGTAGCTGACCTACTGCGGGGGGAATCGCCGTGCCTACCGGCCTCAACCGGAGGTCAAGGATCAGGCGAACACCCGGCTCCGGCGTGCACCATACCTGGGCGGCGATCCGAGTTGTTCCCGCTCCAGAACGACGCTGAGCACGTCTGCCCGCGCGCCGGTGTGGCTCGAGCCCGCGCGCCGGTGTGGCTCGAGCCCGCGCGGTCAGAGACCAACCCGGACCACCCGTGGGGGTCCCGGCTGGACGGTGAGTGACACGTTATAGGCGGGTTTCGGTTGCTCGCATCCCCGCAGTCGCTTCTACATTGCCGTCATTGACCCGGTTCGGCGCCAACGTGGGGAGGTTGGCTACACCCCTAGACGTGTCCGAATAGTCCCGTTACGTTGAGACTGCCCCCTTCCTGGGGATCTGGGGGGCTTCCCCACTCGACGACGTTCGGAGTCTGCTCATGCTCAAGCGCGCCCTCATCGCAGGACCGGTCCTGCTCTTCCTGCTCGTGTTCGCCCCGGCGGCCCTCGCCGATGGCTCCGCCGCCCCCAGCGTGAGCCCCATGGTCACCTGCTCCACCGCCGGGGTGTCCAGCGTCAGCCGCGCGACCGCCGTCTCACGCGGCAAGACATGGGTGAGCGCCAGAGTGCCGTACAGCCAGACCGCGTGCCATACCGACACCCACGGCACCTACCGGATGGACTGTTCCGGCTTCGTGTCGATGGCCTGGGGACTGAACGCGTCGTACACCACCAGCAGCCTTCCGTCGGTGGCGACCCGGATCGCGCGGGTCAACCTCCAGCCGGGCGACATCATGGACAACATCTCTTACCACACGGTGCTCTTCGTGGGGTGGGCCGACAGCGCCCACACGCTGGCGAACTTCTACCAGGAAGGCAGCTCCGCCACCGGGTCCTACGCGAGCTACGGGGTGCCGCTGAGCAACTACAGCAGCTACTACGCCTACCGGTACAACCACATCACCAGCTGAGGCCCGGACCGCCGCCCCCGGCTCGCCGCCCCGCGGCGGCGGGCCGGCGCGACCCGGCGAGCCGCCTCGGGGGTGCCCGGCCGGTGAGCGAGGATGGGCCGACCCCTGTCGCCACCTGCCAAGGAGCATCTGCATGGCCAGACGCGCGACCCCCGCCCCGGACGACCCCACCGCCGGCTTCGCCGAGCGCATCGTCGACGTCGACGTCGAGCAGGAGATGCAGGGCGCGTTCCTGGAGTACGCCTACTCGGTCATCTACTCCCGTGCCCTGCCCGATGCGCGGGACGGACTCAAGCCGGTCCAGCGCCGGATCCTGTACGGCATGAGCGAGCTCGGGCTGCGGCCCGAGCGGGCGCACGTGAAGAGCAGCCGCGTCGTCGGCGACGTCATGGGCAAGTACCACCCCCATGGCGACGGCGCGATCTACGACGCCCTGGTCCGTATGGCGCAGCCGTTCACGATGCGCCTCCCGCTGGTCGACGGCCACGGCAACTTCGGCTCGCTGGACGACGGCCCGGCGGCCGCGCGCTACACCGAGGCGCGGCCGGCGCCCGCGGCGCTGCTGATGACCGGCGCGCTGGACGAGGACACCGTCGACTTCGTGCCCAACTACGACGACCAGCTGCTCCAGCCCGGAGTGCTCCCGGCCGCCTTTCCGAACCTGCTCGTCAACGGCGCCAGCGGTATCGCGGTCGGCATGGCCACGAACATGGCCCCGCACAACCTGGTGGAGGTCATCGGCGCCGCGCGGCACCTGCTGGCCCACCCGTCCTGCTCGCTGACGGACCTGATGCGCTTCGTGCCGGGGCCGGACCTGCCCTCCGGCGGCCGGATCGTCGGGCTCGACGGCGTGCGCGAGGCCTACCTCACCGGCCGCGGGTCGTTCCGGACCCGGGCGACCGCGCGGATCGAGAGCCTCACCCCCCGCCGCCAGGGCATCGTGGTCACCGAGCTGCCCTACCTGGTCGGCCCGGAGAAGGTGATCGAGAAGATCAAGGTGCTGGTCCTGGGCAAGCGGCTGCAGGGGATCAGCGACGTCAAGGACCTCACCGACCGCAGCCACGGGCTGCGGCTGGTGATCGAGGTCAAGGGCGGCTTCAACGCCGACGCGCTGCTGGAGCAGCTCTACCGGCTCACCCCGATGGAGGAGTCGTTTGGGGTCAACAACGTCGCGCTGGTCGGCGGCCAGCCCCGCACCCTGGGCCTGAAGGAGCTGCTGCAGGTTTTCGTCGACTTCCGCCTGGACCTCGTGCGGCGGCGCAGCTCCTACCGGCTGAGGCGCCGGCAGGAGCGGCTGCACCTGGTCCAGGGACTGCTCGTGGCGATCGCGGACATCGACGACGTGATCCAGGTGATCCGCTCCTCGGACGACGCCGCGCAGGCCAAGGGGCGCCTCATCGAGGTCTTCGACCTCTCCGATGTGCAGGCGAGCTACCTGCTGGACCTGCAGCTGCGCCGGCTGACACGGTTCTCCCGGATCGAGCTGGAGAGCGAGCAGGCCGAGCTGGAGCGCCAGATCGACCAGCTGCAGGCGCTGCTGGCCGACGCGGCGCTGCTGCGCCGGACCGTCTCGGACGAGCTCGCGGACGTGGCCAAGTCGCACGGCACCCCCCGGCGCACGGTCCTGCTCGAGTCGGCGGGCGCACCGGTGCCCACCGCCTCGCCGCTGGAGGTCGGGGACGACCCCTGCTGGGTGCTGCTGTCCTCGACCGGGCTGCTGGCACGCACCAGCAGCGCCGAGCCCCCGTCCACCGACGGGCCGCGGGTCCGGCACGACGCCATCGTCGCCGCAGTCCGCACGACCGCCAGGGGACATGTCGCCCTGGTCACCTCGGGCGGCCGGATGCTGCGTCTGCCGGCGCTCGAGCTGCCCACCCTGCCGCCGACCAACGGGCCGCCGAGCCTGTCCGGTGGCGCGCCTCTGGCGGCCTTCGTCGACCTGCCGCGTGGTGAGCAGCCACTGAGCCTGGTCGGAATGGCGCTGGACGGCGCCGGTCTCGCGCTCGGGACGGCATCCGGCGTGGTGAAACGGCTGGCACCGGACTATCCCTCGGGCCGGGACGACTGGTCGGTGATCGCGCTGCGTGAGGGGGACCGCGTCGTCGGCTGCGCGGAGCTGCGCAGCGGCGTGGAGGACCTGGTGTTCGTCACCAGCGACGGTCAGCTGCTGCGGTTCGCGGCCGCGGCGGTGCGGCCGCAGGGTCGGGCGGCGTCAGGGGTCAGCGGCATCAGCCTGGCGTCGTCGGCGTCGGTCCGGTTCTTCGGGGCGGTCGACCCCGCCGCGGAGGCGGTCGTCGTGACGGTCAGCGGCTCGTCGGCGGCCCTGCCCGGCACCGAGGCGGGGTCGGTCAAGGTCGCCCCGTATGCCGACTACCCGCGCAAGGGGCGGGCGACCGGCGGAGTGCGGTGCCACCGCTTCCTGCGGGGAGAGGACGAGCTGATCCTGGCGTGGGCCGGCCCCGTGCCCGCCCGTGCAGCAGCAGCCAGCGGCAGCCCGGTGACCCTGCCCCATGCCACTGGCCGACGCGACGGCTCGGGCGTCGCAGGGACCGTGCCGATCGCTGCGGTGACCGCTGCGCTGCCGGTGGGCTGAGCGGAACGGGCGCAGCGGACGGCGGACGGTGGCGGACGGTCAAGGCGGACGGTCAAGGTACGCGGTCAAGGTAGGCGGCGTCCAGATCCCGCGTACTCGGTGTCCGCCCGCCTCGAGATCCCATCACCTCACCCGAGATCCCAGAGACACAGGACGAAAGGTGGTCTCGTCCTGTGTCTCTGGGACCTCGGGGAGGTCTTTGGGACTTCGGCGGGGCCGCGTCCCCCGAATAGCCCGAAGTGCCGGGCTGCGGTGCCCGCTCAGACGTCGATGCGCTCGCGGTCCAGTGCCGCGGCCGAGTCGACGATGAAGTCCTTGCGGGGGGCCACGTCGCCGCCCATGAGCAGGTCGAACACCTTCTCGGCGCGTACCGCGTCGCCCAGCGTCACCTTGCGCAGGGTCCGGTGTCTTGGGTCCATCGTCGTCTCGGCCAGCTGGTCGGCGTCCATCTCCCCCAGACCCTTGTATCGCTGCATCGGCGCCTTGACCGTGCGGCCGCGCCGCTCCAGGGACGTGACCGTGCGCCGCATCTCCCCCTCGTTGTAGGTATAGATCAGCTCGCCCTTGCGGCCGCCGCCGCCGACCACCTCGATCCGGTGCAGCGGGGGGACCGCCGCATACACGCGCCCGGCCTCGACCAGGGGCCGCATGTACCGGAAGAACAGCGTCAGCAGCAGCGTGCGGATGTGGGCTCCGTCGACGTCGGCGTCGGTCATGATGATCACCTTGCCGTAGCGCGCACCGTGCAGGTCGAAGGACCGGCCGGAGCCGGCGCCCACGACCTGCAGGATCGCCGCACACTCCGCGTTGTTCAGCATGTCGGTGAGCGAGGCCTTCTGGACGTTGAGGATCTTGCCCCGGATGGGCAGCAGCGCCTGGAAGTCCGAGGAGCGAGCCAGCTTGGCGGTGCCGAGAGCGCTGTCACCCTCGACGATGAACAGCTCGGTGCGGCTCACGTCCGTGCTACGGCAGTCGGCCAGCTTGGCGGGCAGCGAGGAGCTCTCGAGCGCGTTCTTGCGCCGCTGGGTCTCCTTGTGCGTGCGAGCGCTGATCCGCGCCTTCATCTCGGCGACGACCTTGTCCAGCAGCAGCGCCGACTGTGCCTTGTCCGCCCGCCTGGCCGAGCCGAAGACCGAGGCCAGCTCGGCTTCCACCACCCGCGCGACGATGGCACGCACCGCGGACGTGCCGAGGACCTCCTTGGTCTGGCCCTCGAACTGCGGCTCGGCCAGGCGTACCGTCACCACGGCCGTGAGACCGGCCAGGGCGTCCTCCTTGTCGACCTTGTCCGAGCCCGCCTTAAGCCGACGCGAGGCCACCTCGACCTGCCTGCGCAGCACCTTGAGCAGCCCCTGCTCGAAGCCGACGAGATGCGAGCCGCCCTTGGGCGTAGCGATGATGTTGACGAACGAGCGGACCGTGGCGTCGTAGCCGGTGCCCCAGCGCACGGCGACGTCGACGGCGCAGTCGCGCTCGACGACGGTCGGGGTCATGTGTCCGCGACCGTCCAGCACGGGCACCGTCTCGGTGAACGAGCCGGATCCGCGCAGCCGCCATACGTCGGTAAGCGGGAGGTCGGGCGCGAGGAACTCCGCGAACTCACTGATACCGCCCGCGTGGGCGAAGACCTCCTCCAGCGGCTCGACCGCTTGGTCCGTGCCGCCAGGGCGGGGCAGGCCACGGTCATCGCACAGCGCCAGGCTGAGCCCCGGCACGAGGTAGGACGTCTGGCGCGCCCGCGCGGCCAGCTCGTCGTAGGAGACGGCGGCGTCCGGCGTGAAGATCTGCCGGTCCGGCCAGAAGCGCACCCGGGTGCCGGTGCGGGCGCGGGGCAGCCGCCCGGAGACCCGCAGCTCGCTGTTGTCGACGTATGCCGTGAAGGCCGCCTCGGGCGACGGCACGCCGTCGGCGTCCGCGAACACCCCCGGCTCGCCGCGCCGGAAGCTCATCGAGTGCGTCCGCCCACCTCGGTCCACCTGCACGTCCAGCCGGGCGGACAGCGCGTTGACGACCGAGGCACCGACGCCGTGCAGGCCACCGGAGGCGGTGTAGGAACCGCCGCCGAACTTGCCGCCCGCGTGCAGCTTGGTGAAGACCACCTCGACGCCGGAGAGGCCGGTGCGGGGTTCGGTGTCCACCGGGATGCCCCGCCCGTTGTCGCGGACCTCGACCGACCCGTCGGGCCGCAGCGCCACCTCGATCCGGTCGCCCGCGCCGGCCAGCGCCTCGTCGACGCTGTTGTCGATGATCTCCCACAGGCAGTGCATCAGCCCCCTGGAGTCGGTCGAGCCGACGTACATGCCCGGCCGCTTGCGCACGGCCTCCAGACCCTCCAGGACCTGCAGGTGCCGGGCGGTGTAGTCGTTGGCGGCCATGCTCGGGAGGCTATCCCGAGGCCGCGGGGCGGGGTCCTCGCCGCGCGGCATACTGTGGACCTTCGGCGCAGCGGGCCGCGTGAGGACGGGAACGCCGTCCACGGCGGTTTCCGCGGTGAGCGTAAGGACCGCATGAGATTGCCCACACATCGCGGCAATGGCTCGCCGGAACGTAATGGCGTGCTTGACTGTTGGACAGGGCAGCGAACCTGCCGGGGCATCCGGACGCTAGGCGGCGACGAATAGCATTACGACGAGGTGATGTCCGCCGCCAAGGCACGGCGCACGACGACGACGAAGGATGGCTGACGTGACTCCTACTCTGGCTCCGACCCTGAGCGCGGCGGACCGCTGCGACCGGTGTGGCGCCCAGGCCTACATCCGTGCCCGTCTCTCCTCCGGCTCCGAGCTCCTGTTCTGCGCGCACCACGGTCGCGAGCACCTACCGAAGCTGCGCGGTCTGGCCGTACAGATTGACGACGAGAGCGCGCGCTTGCACGATCCCTCCGTGGCCTCCGCTCCCGAGGGCCGCTGAGGCGGCGCGCCTGGCTCCCTGGTGCTGACCTGACTCGCGGCTGAGCAGGAGCCCTCGTGACCGGTGTCGTGTTCGCGAGCGGTCTGGTCATTGTCGCCGGGCTCGTCGGCATCCTGCTGCCCGTGCTACCTGGCCTGCTCCTGGTCTGGGCGGGCGTCGCCCTGTGGGCCAGCGAGCGCTCCACGACCGGCGGATGGCTGATCCTCGCGGTGGCGACCGTGCTGCTGGTGAGCGGAGTGGCGCTGCAGTACCGCGTGCCCGGCCGGCGGATGAGGGCGTCGGGAGTGCCCGTGCGGACCACGCTCACCGGCGTGCTGCTGGCCCTCGTCGGCTTCTTCGTCGTCCCCGTCGTCGGGCTGTTCGGCGGCTTCGTCCTCGGTGTCTATCTTGCCGAGCGGGCGCGCCTCGGCGGCCACGCGCTGGCGTGACCCTCCACGGTGGCGGCGCTGAGGGCCGTGGGGCTGAGCATGGGGATCGAGCTGGGCACCGGCCTGGCGATGACCGCGACGTGGGTGGTGGGCGTGTTCACCGTCGGCGGCGTCTGAGTCGGCCGTCTGAGTCGGCCGTCTGAGCGTCTGAGTCGGCGTCTGATCGGTGGCGACGGGCTGTGGCTACCGCGCTACTGCCAACCGCCCCGGCGCTTGTCCCACCGCTGCTCCAGGCGAGCCATGAAGCCCCCCTTGGCGCCCTGCTTCTTGCTCACCCGAGCGCGCTTGCTCACCCGGGCGGGCTTGGGCTTGCCGCCGCGCGGTGCTGGGGTGGAGCGCACGGTGCCGTCGGCGGCGACGGTGCCCAGCGGAGCGCGACTCACCTTGGCCGGAGCCAGCGCGTAGGCGACGCCGCCCACCATCAGCGCGAACCCGGCCGCGCCCAGCCAGACGGCCAGCTTGGTGTTGACGACGCCGAGCACGATGAGCCCGAGACCACCAAGGAACGCGACCGCGCCGATGGCTACTCGTCGACGCAGGCGTGCACGGGACAGGGACCCCTGCAGCGACGACGCGAACCTCGGGTCCTCGGCATACATCGCCTGCTCCATCTGCTCCAGCAGATGCTGCTCGTGCTCTGAGAGCGGCACTCTCGACCTCCCATACGCGCACGCCGTGATCTTTCGGGACGCGCGAGCGGCCTCGACGCTCGCCCCAACCATCAGCGGGCTGTCGTCATCGACGTTCCGTGCGTATCCCTAGGATATGTCGCCCCGTGGGGTTCCGGAACCCGGGATCGAAGAACTAACCAGACTGGCCGGTCTCACCGCTCCGGCGCCGAACCGGGCACTGGCCCGGTCGACCGCTCGGTCGGCGTCGCGCCAGCCGTGTGCCGGTTCGTCGAGCAGTCCCTGGATCGGCGCACGCGCAGCGTCGAGCAGCTGCTCCAGGCGCACTCCGACCAGGCGAACCCGTGCCCGCTGCAGCCCGAGAGCGTCGAACAACCCCTTCGCGGTGGCGTAGATGTGCTGGCTGACGTCAGTGGGGTCGCGCAGCGTCCGCGACCTGGTGATGGTGGTGAAGTCGGCGAAACGGACCTTGATCGACACGGTCCGGCCGACCAGCCCGGCCGTGCGCACCCGGGCAGCTGCGCGCTCGCTCAGCTTGAGCAGCTCGCGGTGGATGAACACCGGGTCGTCGACGTCGTAGGCGAAGGTCTCGTCGGCGCCGATGCTGCGCTCGCGCCGGGTGGGCACGACCGCTCTCGGGTCGCGACCCCACGCCAGGTCGTGCAGGGCGGGACCGGCGTTGTCACCGAGAGCACGGCGCAGAGTGTCGACCGGCACGTGGGCGAGGTCTCCGACGGTACGCAGGCCGAGGCGCTGCAGGGTCTCCTCAGTCCGCTCACCGACACCCCAGAGCGCACCTACCGGCAGCTGGTGCAGGACGGTCACCACGTCGGTCGCCGGTACGACCAGCAGCCCGTCCGGCTTGGCCAGGCCGGACGCCAGCTTGGCGACGAACTTGGTCGGTGCCACGCCGACGGAGCAGGCGATGCCCTGCTCGTCCGCGATCGTGTCCCGGATGATCCGCGCGATCTGGGCCGGTGAGCCGACCCGTCGGCGCGCGCCCGACACGTCGAGGAACGCCTCGTCCAGCGACAGCGGCTCGACCGCGGGGGTGATGCTCTCGAACAGCGCCATCACGGCCCGCGAGATGCGCTCGTACCGCGCGTAGTCCGGCTGCACGACGCTGGCCTGTGGGCAGAGCCGACGGGCCCGGGCCATCGGCATGGCGGCGGTGACCCCGAACGCGCGTGCCTCGTAGGTGGCCGACAGCACCACGCCTCGGTTGCCGCCACCGCCGACGAGGACGGGTGTGCCCTTCAGCTCCGGCCGGCTGATCAGCGACGCGGAGGCGTAGAACGCGTCCATGTCGACGTGCAGGATCGGGCAGCCATCGTCCGACCGGTCGTCGGGCTCGGCGCTCGGTTCGGGCAGCGCATACTGGCGCCGGCTCATCGCGTCCGACCTCGCCGACCAGCCGGCTCAGTCGCGCCGGGCGAGCAGGTGCACGGCCGCCCCGAGCTGACCCAGCACCTCGCCCTGCCGGGAGGCCTCACGTTCGAGCTCCAGCAGGGCCGCCCGGTCCGCCTCGGAGTCCAGGTGGGTGGACGGCACGAGGTCGCTGAAGACGCGTATGCCGTGGGAGTCGTCGACGACCAGGCCGGCACTGCGGACGAGGTCACCGATGCCGATGGCGTCGAAGCGGCGCGGGAGCGGGTCGGCGCTGCCCCAGCGAGCGTCCGGGCTGACCAGTGCCTGCCGTGCCTGCTCGAACTGCCCCGCCAGTGCCCGGCCGAGCACCGCGGCCATCCGCTGGGCCACCACCAGGCTGAGATAGCCCCCGGGCGCCAGCACGCCGGCGATAGACTGCAGCGAGGTGTAGGGGTCGTCGACGTACTCCAGGACGCCGTGGCAGCAGACGAGGTCGACGTCGGCCTCGGGATGGAGCTGGGCCAAGGTCTCGGTGTCACCCTGGACGGCGTCGACCCGTCCAGCCACGCCGGCGTCGGCCGCGCGGCGGGTGAGCGCGGCCAGCGCGTCGGGGTTGGGGTCGACGACGGTGACGCTGTGACCCAGCTCGGCGATGGCGACCGCCAACCCCCCCGTGCCGCCGCCGATGTCGATGACCCGCAGTGATGAGGCGCCAGCGTGCGCTCCCGGAGTCGACGGCCCGGACGCTGCAGAGCCGGACACCTCCGGGCCACCGCTCTGTTCGGGCTGGCTACCGGCGAGCGCCTGCCGGGCGGTCGAGATGTCGTGCAGGACCTGCTGGAGGGCCTCCCACGCCGCGAAGTCCCTGAGCGAGACGGCGAGGCCGGTTCGTCGACCGTGTCGCTGGTCCTGTTGCACGGCCTGGCTCCTTGGTCGACTGGACGAGATCGCCGAGATCGCTGAGATGGCTGAGATCGCTGCTGAGGTCGCTGCGGTGGGTGAGATTGCTGTGAAGGCGTCACCCTAGTGCCCCGAACTGCCCTGGCTGGAATGCCACAGCTTGCGAGGCGGTCCGTCGTCGTCGGGCACGGCGCGGCCCTTCCCGGTGAGCCGGCGGGTAGTGCGGGAGTCCTCGCCAGCGGGCTTGATGTCGGCATACGGCGACTGCCGGAAGCCTGAAGCGTGCACCAGGACCCGGCGCCTGGACCCGCCCATACCACCGGGCTGGTCGCCTCGCCCCTCGTCCTGCTCGCCCAGACCGCCACGCCCACCTGACCCGGCTGCTGGGTCCAGCTGTGCGGCATGGTCGCCTGCGCGCTCGACGACCGGCCGGCTCGACCGGGACCGGGCCGCCCCGGCCACGGCCCCCGGACCGTATGCCGCCCCCGCGGCAGCCAGCGCGTGAGCCCGCACGTCCGCCGCGGCGAGGGCGGCGTGCACCGCGTCGGCTCCCCCGATGGTCCAGGCGTCCCAGAGCGCCGAGAGCTCCCAGGCGCCTGTCGCGCGCAGCGACACCCCTCGCGGTCCGGTGCGGCGCAGCACGCCCCGCACCAGGAGCATCCAGGAATGGAACACCGTCGCGGCATACGGCCCCTGGACGTCCTCGAAGAACGTGGCGTCGACCGGTCCGGTCGAGTCGTCCAGGGTGAGGAACACGACCCGGCGGCCGGACCGGATCGGTGGGGTCTGAGTGACCACCTTGACGCCGGCGACGAGCAGCCCGGCCCGGTTGCGCTGGCGTAGCAGGCCCTCCGAGCGGGTGACTCCGAGGGCCTCGAGCATCGGGGCGTAGAAGTCGACGATGTGCGCGCTGGCGTCCAGGCCGAGCACGTCGAGCTCGGCCCGCACCCGCTCCGGTCCGCTCATCTCGGGCAGACCCGTCGCGGCGGTGAGCTCGGGGCAGTCCCCCAGGTCGAGCGTGAGCTGGGTGGGCCGGGCAGCCGACGGGACGACGGGCGATGCTGCCTGGGACTGCGCCGCCGCAAGCGCGCGGACGTCCGGGAACCGGCCGGCCTGGCCGACCTGGCCGGCCTGGCCAAGGCTCCCCGCCGCGGCGGCCTTGCCCGCCCGTGGCGTCCCCCGGCCGGCGCGGTTGCCGCCGTGCTGCACCGACCGGGACCACCGGTCGAGCTCGGCGACGTGGAGCAGCAGGTCACGCCGGGTGACCCGCCCCCGGCGGCCCAGTCCGGTGGACACGGCCGGCCGGGTCCGCCCCGTCCGTGCCGCCGGCGGCTGGGCGCCCGCAGTGCCACCCTCGCTGAAGCCGCTCACTCCCGAGCTGCTGGACAGCCCGTAGAGGGAGTCCAGGCCACCGGCCATGACCAACCGCTCGACGACCGGGCGGCTCACCTGGGCCCGGTGCCAGAAGTCGGCCAGGGTGAGGTAGGGCTGACCCGCGACGATGCGCTGGACCTCCGCCTCGCTGATCCCCTTGACGTCGGTCAGCGACAGACGAATGCCGTAGGCGCGAGCGTCGGGCAACCCGGGTGCGGCAGGCGGCGTCCGCGGCCAGCGCTGGTCGTCATCCCCGCCGGTGCAGACCTGGTCGAGGATCCGTGGGGGCGGCTCGTCCCACGGGGCGACCGGCTCCACGCGGTAGGCGGCGCCGGAGTCGTTGACGTCAAGGCCGAGGATGGCGATGCCGAGGGTGCGTGCGTCGTCGAGGATCAGCCGCTTGGGGTACATGCCTGGGTCGTGGGTCAGCACGCCGGCAAGGAACGCCGCCGGATGGTGCGCCTTGAGCCAGGCCGACTGGTAGGTGGGCAGCGCGAAGGCCGCCGCATGCGCCTTGCAGAAGCCGAACGACGCGAACGCCTTGAGCACCTCCCAGATGCGGTCGATGTCCTCGGGCTCGTATCCCCGGGCGGCGGCGCCCGGACGCCACCACGTCTCGACCTCGTCCTGGCCCTGCCTGGATCCCATCGCCCGGCGCACCTCGTCGGCCTGGGCCAGGGTCACCCCGGTCGTGGCGACGACGATCTGCAGCACCTGCTCGTGGAACACCACCACCCCGTAGGTCTGGCGCAGCGCGGGCTCCAGGCTGGGATGGAGGTATTCCGGCGCACGCCACCCCTGCCGGGCGAGCAGGAACGGGGTCACCATGTCGGACTTCACCGGCCCCGGCCGGAACAGCGAGATGTCGGTGATCAGGTCCTCGAACGTCTCGGGAGCGAACTTGCCGACGAGCTCGCGCTGGCCCGGTGACTCGATCTGGAAGCACCCGAGCGTGTGGGTCGACTGGATCAGGGCGAAGGCCCGGTCGTCGTCCAGCGGCACCTGGCTGCGGTCGTCGAGGTCGATCCGCACGTCGTCGACGCGGGCCACCTCGTCCACGGCGTGCGCCATGGCCGACTGCATCCGGATGCCGAGCACGTCCAGCTTCAGCAGGCCGAGGGTCTCGACGTCGTCCTTGTCGAACTGGCTCATCGGGAAGCCCAGCCAGCTGGCCTCGACCGGAGTGCGGTCCAGGAGGGCGCTGTCGGACAGCACCACGCCACACGGATGCAGCGCGATGTGGCGGGGCAGGCCGTCGAGACTCTCGACCAGGTCGAACATCACCTGCAGCCGCGGCGCGTCCAACCCGCTCGAGCGCAGCTCGGGCAGCTCGGCGATGGCGCTGCGGGCGTCGCGGGCGCGGATGTGGGGGAACGCCTTGGCGATCGCGTCGATCTCCACCGGCGGCAGCCCGAGCGCAGCGCCGACGTCGCGGATGGCGTGGCGCACCCGGTAGGTGTCCATCATCGAGACACAGGTGACGCGCTCACCGCCGAAGCGCTCCAGCACCCGCTCGTAGATCTCGGTCCGGCGGGCGGACTCGACGTCGATGTCGATGTCGGGCAGCTGGGCCCGCAACGGCGAGCAGAACCGCTCCATGAGCAGGCCGTAGCGCATCGGCTCGACGCCGCTGATGCCGAGCAGGTAGTTGACGACGCTGCCCGCGCCCGACCCGCGTGCCGCGACCCGGACACCCATGTCGCGGATCAGGTCGCACACCTGGGCGACGGTCAGGAAGTAGGTGGGGTAGCCCAGCTGCCCGATCACGCGCAGCTCGTCCTCGACCCGCTCGCGCACGTCGCTCAGCTGCCGCTCGCCGATGCCGGGGTATCGCGTGCCGACCGCGTCGCGGCAGCGCCGCGCCAGCACCTCGTGCGGGTCCTGGCCGGCGCCGATGCCGAGGACGGCCGGCTCGGGCAGGTGCACTCCCCCGATGCCGAGGTCGGTGCGGGGATCCTGCACACACGCCTGCGCCAGCGCCACCGTGTCACTCATCAGCCGGCGGGCGCGCTCCTTCTCCCCGGTCGTGCCGCCGCCGGGCCCGGCGCCTGCCGCGCGGGCGACCTCGTACGCGACGGCACTCATCTGCCCGGTGGAGGCGAGGTGCGCCGCGGTCGTCACCCGGTCAAGGTGCCGGGTGTCCAGCGGCACCAGCCGACGCGCCGCGTCCAGGACGTCAACGGTCGCGGCGTCGCCAGGATCGGCGTGCCGGACCGCCGCGGTGAGCACGGCGGACAGCCCCAGCTCGTCGGCCAGGCCGAGCAGGCGGGCGGCGTGACCGAGGCTGCCGAGGGTGCCGTCGGGACCGCCGTGGCAGACCACCTCGATCACCACACCGCCGCGCGGGAGCCGGTCGGTCCACTGTCGGGCCAGCGTCCGCGCCAGGTCGGGGCGCCTGGCGAGCAGGGCGCGACCCACGTCGGAGTCGGGACCGAGCAGGACGGCGAGCGGCGGCGCGCCGGAGCCCGCGTCGACTGCGTGCTCGGCGATCAGGGGCAGGGTGCTGACCGGCTGGCCACGCTCGCCGGACAGGTGGGTCGCGGTGACCAGCCGGCAGAGGCGTGCCCATCCCTCGCCCGCTCGCGCGCCACTGCCCTGGCCCCGCGCCAGCACCGTCACCCGGGGGTGACGGGGGTCGACCACGGCCCCACCCCGGGCGGGAGTGCGAGCCCGACCGGGGTACGAGCCGCCGCTGCCGCTGCCGTTGGGCGGATAGGGCCCCGCCGACGAGCGCAGCGGCGGGCAGACCAGCCGGGCCGGGAGGTCAGGTGCCGTCGGGCGGACGGCGAGGTCGACCCCCAGCACCGGTGCGATGCCGGCCTCGGTGCAGGCCTGCACGAACCGGATCGCGCCGTAGAGACCGTCCCGGTCGGTGAGGGCGAGGAACGGCTGTCTCCATCCGGCAGCCCGCTGCACCAGCGCCGCCGGGGTCGAGGCGCCGTAGCGCATGGAGAACCCCGAAGCCACGTGCAGGTGAGCAAAGCCTTCCTGGCCGATGGACCCTGTCAACGCTCATCCCCCAGCTGAGCGGCCGCGGTGGCCGACGCGGCCAACCCCGGCAGCGGGCGAGGGGCCGGCAGCCCGAGGCTGGTCTGCACGAGGTCGAGGAAGATCTCCGCCTGGCGCAGCAGGTCGTCTGCCTCACGCAGGCTCATGACGTAGGAGCCTCGCTCCAGCGCCGCGCGGCGCCGGGCCGACGATGCGAAGAACAGCGCCCACTCGCTCAGCTCCGGCGCGACCACCGGGAGCACCTCCCACACGCTGCGCGGCCGGGACCGGCGCGAGGGACGGCTCCGGGCCGCGAGCAACGCCGCCGCCGCTCGCAGGGCGGACAGGTGCGCATCGATGTAGCGCTGGGTGACGCTGTCGCTGCAGGCGGACATCAGCAGGCTCGCCCGGGCGCGGTCGAGCAGGTCGAGCACCGTCACCGCGAGGGGGGCAGACGCCGGTGCGGCCCTCATCAGTCGGCCACCCTCAACAGCCGCCACTGGTGGTCCCGGCCCAGGTCGTAGACGCCGGTGGCATGCATCCGCCCCGGGCTGGCGGCAACCCGCCATACCTCCTGCTCGAGGTGCTTGAGGTACGTGAGGTGCTCGGGCGCGCTCAGGCCGCCCGGCTGGGTCGGCGCCACCGAGCCGCCGCGGTCAGGCTGCTCGGCGGGGTCGAGCGCCTCGCGCCACCAGGCCCGCCGCTCACGCCAGTGGCCGAGCACCTCGCGCACGACGTAGAGCCGGCCGCGCCAGATGAACGCCGCCGGCGCTGCGCCGCGGTCATGCCCCGTATCGACCTCCACCTCGGCATCGGCACCGGCATCGGCACAGGCACGTGGTCCACGCCGCCCGGCCGGCTCGGCGCGCACCTCGGCGCGCACCTCGGCGCGCACCTCGATGCGCACCTCGATGAGCTCCTCATAGCGACGTACCATGGCGGCCTCCTTCTGCGTCTTGGCTTCTGGCAGGGCGGCGAGGCGCATCCGACCTCGGGGCGTCCGTGCCTGCGGCGGACGGGGTCGAGGCGCCCACCGCAGGCACGGACGTGCCGGTCAACACCTTGGCCCGAGCCGCTCGTGGCCCGACGGAATCGAACAGGTGTTCGACTGATGATGAATCTACACCTCGGCTACGACACCGCGTCAACCCCTGCGCGTACCCCAGCTACGGTGATGTCGCAGGAGCAGAGCGCCAGCCAGGGGCATGCCCCGCCTTGGCCAGCGGTGGCACGACGACGGTCTAGAGTCCGTGAGCAGCGGCAGTCCACAGGCGGTCCACAGCCAAGCCGTAGCCAGTCGGGCCAGTCGCAGGCAGGAGGTGCGCTGATGGGGACCGAGCTGCTGCCCTGGGTGTTCACCTCCGGCTGGGCGAGCGGGATCAACGCGTATGCCGTGGTCCTGGTCATGGGCCTGCTCAGCCGCTTCGCCCACGTCGGTGCGATCCCGCACGTGCTCGCCCGCCCTGACGTCCTGGCGGTCGCTGCCGTCCTGTTCGCGCTGGAGATGGTCGCCGACAAGATCCCCTACCTGGACTCGGCGTGGGACGCCATCCACACGTTCGTGCGGCCGGCGGTGGGTGCGACGCTGGGCTACCTGCTCGCGCACGACACCACCAGCCTCGATGCCGCCTTCTCCGCTGCTGCGGGCGGGTTCAGCGCGCTGGCCAGCCACCTGGTCAAGGCGGGGGTCCGGGCCGGCATCAACACCTCGCCGGAGCCGGCCAGCAACATCGCCGTGAGCACCGCCGAGGACGTCACCGTCGCGGGCGTGGTCTCCCTGGCCACCGTGCACCCGTGGCTGTCGGCCTCGATCGCCGCGATTCTGCTCATGGTCGGCACCGTGGCCGTGGTCCTGGTGCTGCGCCGGCTGCGGGACGTCAAGCACCGGTATGACACCTGGGGCGAGCGCGTAGGTCTGGCGCCGCCGCGGCGGCGGCCGGCGCCGCCGACGCCCCCGGCAGAGTGAGCCGCGGCGGTCAGGCGCCGAGGTTGGCGTAGACCTCCAGCGTCGCCGTCGAGCGGTTCATCGTGTAGAAGTGCAGGCCCGGGGCACCTTCGGCCAGTAGCCGCTGCGACAGCTCGGTGGCGATCTGCACCCCCACCGCCCGCACCGATGCGGGGTCCTCGGCGACCGCCTCCAGCCGGGCGACCACCGCGTGCGGCAGCGGGGTGCCCGACAGCTGCGCCATCCGGGAGACCTGCGCCACGTTGGTGACCGGCATCAGACCCGGAATGATCGGCAGGTCCCGGCCCCGGGCGACCACCGCGTCGCGCAGCCGAAGGTAGCTGTCCGGGTCGAAGACGAACTGCGTCACCGCGAACTCCGCGCCCGCGTCGGCCTTGCCCACCAGCACGTCGGCGTCGTGGTCCAGGCTCCCCGACTCCGGGTGCCGGTCGGGGAACGCCGCGACTCCGACGGTGAACGACCCCAGCGCCCGCAGCAGCCGCACCAGCTGGTCGGCGTGGTCCAGGCCCTCCGGATGCGGCGTCCACGGCGTGCCGAGGCCGCCCGGAGGGTCGCCGCGCAGCGCCAGGACGTTGCGGACACCGGCGTCGGCATACTCTCCGACCACCTGGCGCAGCTGGGCGACCGAGGCCCCGACGCAGGTCAGGTGCGCCATCGGGGTGAGGGTGGTCTCGCGCGCGATCCGGCCGGTGACCCGCACGGTGCGGTCCCGCGTCGAGCCGCCGGCGCCGTAGGTGACCGAGACGAACGTGGGCCGCAGCCGTTCCAGCCGCCGGACCGCCTCCCACAGGGCCTGCTCGGCGGCGTCGTCCTTGGGCGGGAAGAACTCGAAGCTGTAGGAGACGCCCTGCTCACGAAGCACCTGGGGGATCGAGCGGGCCTGGTGGGCCGCCTGCGGCAGGGTCGAGGCAGCTCCGAGGGCCATGTGCCACAGGGTATGTCAGCACCGGCACGTAGGCTCGAGACATCCACCTCCCGGGAGAGCTCTTGACCACCTCACTGGACCACTGCGACCTCGGCGCCCGCGTGCAGGCCGCCGTCGATGCCGAGATGGCCGCTCAGGCCGGCGTCCTGGCTCAGCTCGGCGACGACATGGCCCCCCTGGTCGATGCCGTGGCCACCCTGCTGCGCGGTGGCAAGCGGCTGCGCGCGGCATTCCTCTACTGGGGATACCGCGCGTGCGGCGGCCAGGACAGCCCCGCGCTGGTCCGCACCGCGACGGCGATGGAGTTCTTCCAGGCCGCAGCCCTGCTGCACGACGATGTGATGGACGACAGCGACACCCGCCGCGGTATGCCGTCCGCCCACCGTCGCCTGGGCGGCCTGCACACCTCGCACGGCTGGCTGGGCAGCTCCGACCGGTTCGGCGTCGCCGGCGCCATCCTGGGCGGCGACCTCTGCCTCACCTGGACCGACGAGCTGTTTGCCACCTCGGGCCTGCCGCCACACGAGCTGGACCGCGCCCGGCCGTTCTTCGACACGATGCGCACCCAGCTGATGGGCGGGCAGTTCCTGGACGTCCTGGAGTCCGCTCGCGGATGGGACGGCGAGTCGACGCAGTGCCGGGTCGAGCGGGCCCGCCGGGTGATCCGCTACAAGAGCGCCAAGTACACCATCGAGCACCCGCTGCTGATCGGGGCGAGCGCCGCCGGCGCCAGCGGCCCCGACCTGGCAGCCCTCTCCTGCTACGGCCTGGCGCTCGGAGAGGCGTTCCAGCTGCGCGACGACCTGCTGGGGGTCTACGGCGATCCCGCCGAGACCGGCAAGCCGGCCGGCGACGACCTGCGCGAGGGCAAGCGCACGGTGCTGCTGGCCTACGCCCTGGACTCGGCAGGCCCGGCGGAGCTCGCGGTCTACGACAAGCTGCTCGGGTGGGCCGACATCGACGCCACGAGCATCGAGGAGCTGCGCTCCCTGATAGCGGCGAGCGGCGCGGTGGACCGGGTGGAGGCGCTGATCGAGCGGCAGAGCCGGGCCGCCTGCGCCGCGCTCGTCGGGGTTCACGAAATCACCGACGAGGGTCGGCACATGCTGGAGCAGCTGGTCGGCGTGTGCTCGGCACGGACCTCATGAGGCTGCGCGGCAGGACACCGATCGGCGGCGAGAGCGTCGTCGTGGTCGGCGCCGGGCTCGCCGGGCTCTCTGCCGCGCTGCACCTCGCGGGCGCCGGGCGGCAGGTCACCGTCGTCGAGCGCGCCGCCGCACCGGGCGGCCGCGCGGCCCGGGTGATCCGCCCCGCGAGCGGCGGGGGGGACTACCACCTCGACACCGGGCCGACCGTGCTCACCATGCCGGACCTGGTCGCCGACTGCTTCGCCGCGGTCGGCCAGGAGATGACCGACTGGCTGACCCTCAAGCCGGTCGACCCGGCCTACCGGGCCCAGTTCGCCGACGGGTCAGGCATCTCCATGACCACCGACTTCGCCGCCATGACACAGCGGATCGCCGAGCTCGCCGGGCCCGGCGAGGCGGCGGCATACGGGCGCTACGTCGAGTTCGTCACCAGGCTCTACCGGCTCCAGATGCGCGACTTCATCGACCGCAACTTCGACTCGCCACTGGACCTGGTCGGGGTGTCGCTGGCCCGGCTGGCCGCCATGGGCGGGTTCGCGCGGCTGGCGCCGACGCTGCGGCGGTTCTTCTCCGACGACCGGCTCCAGCGCATCTTCGGCTTCCAGGCGCTGTATGCCGGCCTCTCGCCCGAGCGCGCCCTGGCGATCTACGCGGTGATCGCCTACATGGACCTGGTCGAGGGCGTCTACTACCCCGAGGGCGGGATGAACGCGCTGCCCACGGCGATGGAGGCGGCGGCACGGTCGGCCGGGGTGAAGTTCGGCTACGACACCGAGATCACCGCAGCGGTATGGAGCGGCGACCGGGTCAGCGCGCTGCGCTCGGCCGACGGCCAGGAGTGGGCTGCGGACGCGTTCGTGGTGACGGTCGACCACCCGGCCGCGTGGCGCCTGCTCGGCCGCCCCGACCCCCGGGCCCGAGGGCCGCTGAGGACCCGGTTCTCGCCGTCCTGCGTCGTGCTGGCCGCGGGCCTGGCCCGCGACCTGCCCCCGGACGAGCACCCGGCACACCACACGATGCACTTCGGGCGCGGCTGGAGCACCGTCTTCGACGACCTCGAGCAGGGCCGGCCGATGCGCGACCCGTCGTTCCTGGTCAGCCGGCCGACGGTCACCGACCCGGGTCTGGCCCCGGCGGGGGGCGGCACGGCCTACGTGCTGTTCCCGGCGCCCAACCTCGCGGAGGCCGGCGGAGACCTCGACTGGGGCCGGCTCCGCGGACCCTACCGGGAGCACATGCTGCGCTGCGTCGAGACGTCGGGCCTGGGCGGCTTCGCCGACGCGATCGACGCCGAGGTCCTCACCACGCCGGCCGACTGGGCGGCGCAGGGGATGGGCGCCGGCACGCCCTTCGCCGCGGCGCACACGTTCGCCCAGACCGGGCCGTTCCGCACGTCCAACACCGTGGGCGCCAACGTGGCACTCGCCGGCTCGTCCACCGTCCCCGGCGTCGGAGTGCCGATGGTGCTGATCAGCGGCCGGCTCGCCGCCGAGCGGGTCGTGGGCGCCGACCCCTCCTACCGCTCGCGCGCCTGGCGATAGCGACGCCCCGAGGATGAGCGAGCGCTCGCTGGAGGCGGCCTACGAGCAGTGCCGCCGGATCAACGCCGCCCACGGCCGCACCTACTACCTGGCCACGCACCAGCTGCCACGAGGACGGCGCCGGCACGTCTGGGCGCTCTACGCCTTCGCCCGCGTCGCCGACCAGTTCGTCGACGACCTCGAGCGGGCCGACCCCGAGGCGCTGGTCGGCTGGGGCGACCGCGCCCTGCAGGCGCTGCGCGCCCCGACGCCGCCGCACCCGCTCGCCGACCCGGTGATCGCGGCCACCTGGCACACGATGCGCGCCTACGACCTGCCGCTGTCGCTGCTCGAGGAGTTCCTCGCCTCCATGGCGATGGACCTGACCGTGACCCGCTACGCCACCTGGGCGGACCTGCGCGGCTACATGCGCGGCAGCGCCGCCGTCATCGGCGAGCTGATGGCTCCGATCCTGGGTGCCACGCGGCCCGAGGCGGTGGCCCACGCGGGGACGCTCGGCGAGGCGTTCCAGCTGACCAACTTCCTGCGCGACGTCAAGGAGGACCTGGGGCTGGGACGGATCTACCTGCCGCAGGACGACCTCGCCGCCCACGGCGTCACCGAGGACATGCTCGCCGAGGCGGTCGCCGGGGCTCCCGTGACCAGCAAGCTGCGAGCGCTGATGGCATTCGAGATCGCGCGGGCCGACGCGCTGTACGAGCAGATGCGCCCGGGCCTGGCGATGGTCGACGCCCGGGCCCGACCGTGCCTGGATGCGGCGTTCACCCTCTACCGCGGCATCCTGCGCCGGATCGAGGCCGCGGACTACGACGTCTTCACCGTCCGCGCGACGGTGCCGCAGCGCCAGCGGCTGGTGACCGTCGGCCGCGTCCTTGCTACCGCCGCGGGCCGCCGCGTCCTGCCCACACCCACATAGCGCAGCTGGCCAGCACCAGCGCGAAGCCGAAGCCGAGGTCCTCCACCGGCGCGTAGGCGACGCGGCCGTCCCCGAACGCCACGATCCGCCCCGACCCGAGGATCGCGCTGCCGGCGTACCGCACGATCCCCCGGCCGGTCAGCCACCCGTTGGTGAGCAGCTGGAACAACAGCACGATGCCGTATGCCGTCCACCAGCTGCGCGAGCGCAGCAGCCGGGTCCGGAGCACCACGTCCAGCGCGACCGCGGCGGCGACCGCCGTCACCGAGGCGACGGTGTAGCTCACCGGGCCCGCTGGCGCATCCGGCGCCGGTGCTCGCCGTGCCCGTCCGCGCCGTGCCGCCCGTCGGCGCCGTGCTGCCCGTCCGCGCCGTCTCCGCGGACCACCCTCACCGCCTCGTAGCTGAGGATCCCGGCCAGCGGGATGACCAGGAAGAAGCCGAGCTCCTCCAGCGGCAGCCCACCCAGCCGGACCGGCAGCGTCTGAGCCGGGTCGAACCGCCACTGGCCGGCATGGGTCGCGGCGAGGTCCCATGCCACGAACACGACCGCCACCGGAACGATCGCCAGGGACAGCCGACGCACCTGCTGGAGCACCCGGAGCCGAAAAGCCAGCTGCAGCGGCAGTGTCCCGAACAGGCAGAACGCCAGCATCGCCACATAGGCCCAGTGCCGAAGCCCCATCTAGGCGCCCACGCGCGGCTCATGCGGCTCAGCAGGCCGCGCGGAGAGCCGGCCCGGACTTCTCATCAGAGCGCCAGCTCGGCGGCGCGGCGGCGGATCTCGGTCTTCTGGCCGGCGATGAGCGAGTCCAGGGGGGAGCCGCCACCGGGCAGGGTGGGGTCGGGGGTGAACAGCCACCGCAGCGCCTCGTGGTCCTCGACCCGCCCGTCCCGCAGCACCGTGAGCGTGCCGCGCAGGTGTGGCAGCGGCCCTTCGGTGGTCAGGAACCGCGCGGGGACCGCCAGGACGGAGCGCTCACCGCGCCGGACGGCGAGCAGCTCGCCGTCCTCCAGCAGGCGGCGGACGCCGCCGACCGAGGTCCCGAGCCGCTCCGCGAGATCGGGAAGGGTGAGCCACTCCCCTACCAGCACGTCCAGGTCCTGCCCGACGCCCTCGTCGCCGCCGCCGTCCGCGCCGTCCCGCGTGCGCGCGGGTTCCAGGGGGCCGGTCACCGGGCAACCCTTTCACGAGCCGGGCCGCACCGACACCGCGGTGCGACGTCGCCTTCTCGGTCGAGGAAGCGTCCCCACGGCGCCTCTAGACTCTGGGGCGTGCCCCGCCCCGCCACCGATGCTCTGGTCGGCACCGTGCTCGACGGCCGCTACCGGGTGCTGTCGCACATCGCCGACGGGGGGATGGCCTCGGTCTACGTCGCTCTCGACGAGCGGCTGGACCGCGAGATCGCGCTGAAGATCATGAAGCCCTCGCTGGCCAGCGACCCGGACTTCGTGGAGCGGTTCCAGCGTGAGGCCAGGTCAGCGGCTCGCCTCAGCCACCCCGGCGTCGTGGCCGTCTTCGACCAGGGCGCGGACGGTGACCGTGTCTTCCTGGCGATGGAGCTGGTCAAGGGACACACCCTGCGCGAGGTGATGCAGGCCGAGGGTCCGCTGACCCCCCGGGCCGCCCTGGACCTGATGGACCAGGTCCTCCAGGCGCTGGGTGCGGCACACGCAGCGGGTCTGGTCCACCGCGACGTCAAGCCGGAGAACGTCATCCTGCGCGAGGACGGCGCGGTCAAGGTCGCTGACTTCGGGCTCATGCGGGCCGCCGTCACGGGCGGCGGCAGCGCAACCGCCCAGACCGGGATCCTGCTGGGCACCGTCGCCTACCTCTCGCCCGAGCAGGTGGAGAAGGGCAACGCCGACGCCCGCAGCGACGTGTACGCCGCTGGGCTGGTGCTGTTCGAGATGCTGACCGGCACCAAGGCGTTCACCGGTGAGACCGCGATCCAGGTCGCCTACCAGCACGTCTATGCACAGGTACCGGCCCCGTCCAGCCGGGTCCCCACGCTGCCCCACGAGCTGGACCGCCTCGTCGCCCACGCCACCTCGCGCGACCCCGACGACCGGCCGGTCGACGCCCGAGCGTTCCTGCCCGAGGTACGCAGGGTCATCGCCGGGCTCAGTGCCGAGCAGCTCGACCGGCGCCCGCACGGACCGGCAGGGGGCGGCCCAGTCCCCGCACCGACGGTCGCCGTGGCGCAGCGGACCGCCATGGGCGCGTCGCGGGAGGGTCTGCGGACGGAGGTGATGCGCCACCCCTCGGTCCCTGGAGGCCGGCTCGGCCCGGCAACCGAGGTGCTGCGGGTCCCTGCCGCCCCGGGCAGGACACCCACGCCGCCGGGGATGCCGCCGTCGAAGCCCCCAGCGGCTCGCCCGGCGGCACCTGACCGGCGCCGGGGGGCCCGCGGCTGGCTGCTCGTTGCCCTGCTCCTGCTGCTCGCCGGCGCCGGCGCCGCGGCGTGGTACGTCTCATCCGGACCCGCGGCGTCCACCAGGGTCCCCGTCGTGGCCGGACAGACCGAGGCCGCCGCCACCGCCCGGCTCTCCGCCGCGCACTTGACGACGAGCATCACGCGCGCCTACAGCGAGCGCGTCAAGAGCGGCATCGTGGTGGGCAGCGACCCTCGCTCCGGCGCGTCGCTCTCCCGCGAGGCGACAGTGGTGCTGACGGTCTCCCGAGGTCCCGAGCGCCATACCGTGCCCAGCCTGCGAGGGCAGACCCGGGCGAGCGCGGAGCGCACGCTGGCCGCCGCCCGGCTGACGGTCGGCACGGTCGGCACGGCGTACGACGAGCAGGTCGCCGACGGGCAGGTGATCTCCAGCGACCCCAAGGCCGGGACATCGCTGCGGCGGGGAGCCACCGTCGACCTGGTGGTCAGCAAGGGCAGGCGCCCTGTCACCGTGGCGGACTGGACCGGCAAACGGGCGAGCGACGCGGTCCGCGCGCTGGAAGCCCAGGGCCTGAAGGTCCAGTCGGGCCCCGAGTTCAGCACCACCGTCGCCGCGGGGTCGGTGGTCAGCCAGAAGCCGAAGGGCGGCAGCCGGCTGTTCAAGGGCGACACGGTCAGCCTCACCGTCTCCAAGGGCCCGCAGGACACGGCCGTGCCCGACGTCACCTTCAAGACCGTCGCCGATGCGTCGAAGATCCTCAAGCGTGCGGGCTTCAAGGTCCAGGTCAACAACGTCATCGGTGGGGGGCAGCTGATCGGGCGGGTCACCTCGCAGTTCCCGGCCGACGGCACCGTCGCCCCGGCCGGCAGCGTCGTGACGCTGACGGCGCTCTGAGCGGTGGAGGTGTCCGTCGCGATGACCGGCTCCGTCGCACCGGCCCGGCGCCGCCGGCTGGCCACACTGTTGCTGGTGGCCGTCACCGCGGTGTGGGGGTCGACCTTCTTCCTCATCCACGGCCTGGTCGACCGCCTGCCCGCTGCGGACTTCCTCGCGGTCCGCTTCGGCGTGGCTGCCGCGGTCATGGTGCCGTTCTGCCTGCGCCAGGTGCGCGCGCTGACCCGGCGCGAGCTGACGGTGGGGGTGGGACTCGGCGCGCTGTACGGCGCCGCCCAGCTGCTGCAGACGGTGGGTCTGGCGCACACCGACGCCTCGCGGTCCGGGTTCATCACCGGCACGTATGTCGTGCTCACGCCGGTGTTCGGCGCGGCGCTGCTCCGCGAGCGCCCGTCCTGGGCGACCTGGGCCGGCGTCGCGCTGGCCGCCTCGGGTCTCGCGGTGCTGTCGCTGCGCGGTTTCGGCATCGGCTACGGCGAGGCGCTGACCTTCGCTGCGGCGGCCATCTACGCGCTGCACATCCTCGGCCTGGGCCGCTACGCGACCTCCGGGGCGGTCGTCGGCCTGGCCACGGTGCAGATGGTCGTGATCGCCGTGATCTGCGTCCTGGCCGGCCTGCCCGGCGGGATCGAGCTGCCGTCGACCGCAGGCTCGTGGGCAGCGGTGCTCTACATGGCGATCGTCGCCGGCGCCGGGACGCTGTGGGCGCAGACCTGGGCGCAGGCCCAGCTGCCGGCGACCCGGGCGGCGATCGTGATGACGCTCGAGCCGGTCTTCGCGTCGGGCTTCGCGGTGGTGCTCGGCGGGGACCGACTGACCTACCGGATGCTGCTCGGCGGGGGGCTCGTGCTCGCGGCGATGTACCTCGTGGAGCTGCTCGGACGCCATACCGATCCCGATGCCAGCTGCGCCCAGTCCCCGCCCACCGAGCTGCTGCACCACGACGTCTGACGCCGCGAGCCGATCCCGCTGGCCGCTGACCGGCCGCCACGCCGGCTCGAGATCCCAGCGCGACCGCCGAAGTCCCAGAGACACAGGATGCAAAGCCGGTTCATGCTGTGTCTTTGGGATCTCGGGGCTGCGGCTGGGACCTCGCGGGAGCCGTAAGGCCGCCGAGCCCGGTCGGCGGCGGCCGCGGCGCTACTCCTGGTAGGCGTAGCGCTGCTCGTGCCAGATGTCGCCGGTGAAGTGGAACCCGCGCTGCTCCCAGAACCCCCGCTCGGGATGGTCGAGGTAGTCGATCGCGCGGATCCACTTGGGTCCCTTGAACCCGTAGAGGTGCGGCAGGACCAGCCGCAGCGGCCACCCGTGCTCCGGGGCCAGCGGCTCGCCGCCGAGCGCCCATGCCAGCACCGCACCGGACGCGGCGAGGTCCCGGACGCGGACGTTGCTGCTGTAGCCGTACTCCGCGGTCAGCAGGACCTGCTGGACGTGCGGCGCGGGCGGCGCCATCGCCAGCAGCGTGCTCGCCGCGACCCCTGTCCAGGCCAGCTCCTGCACGGTTACCTTGGCGACGCAGTGGTGGTCGGCGGGCACCGTGACGGTCGGCAGGGAGCGGACCTCGTCGTAGGTGAGCGCCATGGCCGTTCCCGAGGCCGTGGACCCGCCGATCCGCAGGGACCACTTCGCCATGTCGGGGTGCGGGACCGGCCCGTAGTGCAGCGGCACCAGGCCGCCGCCGCGGGGGCGCTGGCCCGGAGGCACCGCTCGCGGTCGCTCACCGGCCGGCTGGCTCACGGCTGCCGAGCCCTGCCCAGCAGGTCGCTGACCGCCTCGGCGGCGTACTTGGTGTCGGCGTCGTCGACGTCGAGGTGCCAGACCAGCCGTGCCTGACGCTCGTTGACGGCATACAGGCGCACGCCCTCGCTCCCCGCGGCGGCGACGAAGTCGGCCGCGGCCCACCCGGCGCGGCTCACGTCGAGCACGACGATGTTGGTCTCCACCTGCGCCGGGTCGACCACCGATGGTGCCGCACCGGCCACGGCCGCGACGAACGACGCCGCGCGGGCGTGGTCCTCGGCCAGCCGGTCGATGTTGTGGTCCAGCGCGAACAGGGCGCCGGCCGCGAGGATGCCCGCCTGGCGCATCCCGCCGCCGTAGCGCTTGCGCCAGATCCGCGCCTCGGCCATCAGCTCCCGGGACCCGACCAGCACCGAGCCGACCGGGGCGCCGAGGCCCTTGGAGAAGCACACCGAGACCGTGTCGAACGCCCTGCCGTATGCCGAGAGGGCCACGCCCGAGGCGACGTGGGCGTTCCACAGCCGGGCGCCGTCGAGGTGCATGGCGATCCCGAGCGGCTTGGTCGCCGAGCGGAGGGCCTCGATGCAGGACAGCGGCTGCACCGTGCCGCCACCGAAGTTGTGGGTGTTCTCCACGACGATGCACCTGGTCGCGACCTGGTAGACGCCGGGGGCGGCCTGCATCAGCGCCAGCGGCTGGGCCGGGTCCAGCAGACCGCGCTCGGCCACCCAGGAGCGCGACGAGATACCGGACAGCACCGCAGCCGCGCCCATCTCCGCGCGCAGGACGTGCGCGAGCGAGTCGGCGATCACCTCCTGCCCGGGCTGCACGTGCAGCCGCAGACCGAGCTGGTTGGCCATCGAACCGGACGGAGTGAACAGCCCTGCCTCGTGCCCGAGCAGATCGGCCACCCGCTCCTCGAGCGCGGCGATGGTGGGGTCCTCGAGGTAGACGTCGTCGCCCACCTCGGCCGCGGCCATCGCGGCACGCATGTCCGCGGTCGGCCTGGTGAGCGTGTCCGAGCGCAGGTCGACGACCCGAGCCGGCGAGGGCGCGGTCGCCGCCGGAGCGGTCGAGCCCACCACCTGCACCGCTGCCCCTGGCTTCATCGCCGGCTGAGCATCTCGGCGACGAGGAAGGAGAGCTCGAGGCTCTGCTGGTGGTTCAGGCGCGGGTCGCACGCGGTCTCGTAGCGCTTCTCGAGATCGGCGTCGAGGATCTGCTCCGACCCGCCGAGGCACTCGGTGACGTCGTTGCCGGTGAGCTCGATGTGCACGCCGCCGGGCACGGTCCCCAGCTGCTGATGCACCTCGAAGAAGCCGCGAACCTCGTCGATGATGTCGTCGAAGCGGCGGGTCTTGTAGCCGGCCGGCGACTCGAAGGTGTTGCCGTGCATCGGGTCGCAGATCCACAGCGGCCGCGCGCCGGACGCGGTGACCTTGTCCACCAGGGCGGGCAGCACGTGCCGCACCGAGGGTGCGCCCATGCGGGTGATGAAGGTGAGCCGCCCGGGCTCCCGGTCGGGGTCGACCTTGTCGATCACCCGCAGCACCTCGTCCGGGTCGGCCTTGGGCCCGATCTTGACGCCGATCGGGTTGCGCACCCGCGAGACGAAGTCGATGTGCGCTCCGTCCGCGTCGCGCGAGCGCTCGCCGATCCACACGAAGTGGGCGGAGGTGTCGTACGGCTGTCCCGACAGCGAGTCGATCCGGGTCAGCGGGCGCTCGTAGTCCAGCAGCAGCGCCTCGTGGCTGGAGAAGAACTCGACGGTGCGCAGCGCGTCGAAGTCGGCGCCGCACGCCGCCATGAAGCGCATCGCCTTGTCGATGTCGCCGGCCAGGGACTCGTAGCGGGCGTTGGCCGAGTTCGCCACGAACCCGCGGTTCCACTCGTGCACCCGGCGCAGGTCGGCGAAGCCGCCGGTGGTGAACGCGCGCACCAGATTCAACGTCGCCGAGCTCGCGTGGTAGGCGCGCAGCAGCCGGTCCGGGTCGGGGCGGCGGGCCTCGGGGCTGAACTCGATGTCGTTGACGATGTCCCCGCGGTAGGCGGGCAGCGTCACGCCGTCCCGGGTCTCGTCACCGCTGCTGCGTGGCTTGGCGTACTGCCCCGCCATCCGCCCCACCTTGACCACGGGCAGGCTCGCCCCGTAGGTCAGGACCGCCGCCATCTGCAGGATGGTCTTGATCCGGTCGCGGATGTTGTCGGCCGTCGCCGCCGCGAACGTCTCGGCACAGTCCCCGCCCTGCAGCACGAACGCCTCGCCGGCCGCCGCAGCCGCCAGGCGGGTGCGCAGGATGTCGCACTCGCCGGCGAAGACGAGCGGAGGGTAGGTGGACAGCGTCCGGACGGCGGCCTGCAGCCGGTCCGCGTCGGGCCACGAGGGTTGCTGGGCAGCGGGCAGTTCGCGCCACGCATCCAGACCGGCGAGCACCTCGGGTGTCGCGTCGATGCTCACGGTCCCAGGGTAAGCGCTCAGGAGGACGCGCAGACCCGGGTCCGCATGACGGGCAGCTCAGCCGAAGAAGGCGGCAGCCTCGGCGAGCCGCTCCGCCGGCACCGTCTTGAGCTCGGCGGTCGCCTCGGCCAGGGGCACCCGGACGATGTCGGTGCCGTGCAGCGCGACCATCACGCCGAAGTCGCGCTCGTGCACGGCGTCGATCGCCTGGAGCCCGAACCGGGTGGACAGCACCCGGTCGTATGCCGTGGGCGTGCCGCCGCGCTGGATGTGGCCGAGCACGACCGAGCGGGTCTCGTGGCCGGTGCGCTGCTCGATCTCGCCGGCCAGCCAGAGCGCGATGCCACCGAGCTGGGCGTGCCCGAAGGCGTCGAGCGCGTCGCTGCGCAGCGACTCGCCGCCGCCAGCGGGCAGCGCGCCCTCGGCGACCACGATGATCGGGGCCCGGCCGCGGGCGAAAGAGCTCTCGACCCACCCGGCGACCTGCGCGACGTCGAACTGCTGCTCGGGGATCAGGATGGCGTCGGCGCCTCCAGCCAGGCCCGAGTGCAGCGCGATCCAGCCCGCGTGCCGGCCCATCACCTCGCACACCAGCGCCCGGTGGTGCGACTGCGCCGTCGTGTGCAGCCGGTCGATGGCCTCGGTGGCGACGGCGACCGCCGTGTCGAAGCCGAAGGTGTAGTCGGTGGCGCCGAGGTCGTTGTCGATGGTCTTGGGCACCCCGACGACGCCGAGACCGTCGTCGGTCAGCCGCTTGGCGACGCCGAGGGTGTCCTCCCCGCCGATGGCGATCAGCGCGTCGACGCCCGCCTGCGACATGTTCGAGCGGATCCGCTCCGCTGCCCCGTCGATCTTGTACGGGTTGGTCCGCGAGGACCCGAGGATCGTTCCGCCGACCGCGAGGATGTCGGCCACGTCGGCCAGCCCCAGCGGCCGGGTCAGGCCCTCGAGCGGGCCCTTCCACCCGTCGCGGAAGCCGACGAACTCGTGCCCGTAGGTCTGGACGCCCTTGGTGACCGCCGCGCGGATGACGGCGTTGAGGCCCGGGCAGTCACCACCGCCGGTGAGAACTCCGATGCGCATGCCCGGCAACCTACCCCGCGAGCGCCCGCGTCGCCGCGCGGCGCGGCGCTCGCTAGGGTCCGGTCATGACCTTCTCCATCGTCGCCCGCGTCGGCGAGGCCTTCGGTGTCGCCGTCGCCAGCAAGTTCCTGGCCGTGGGCTCGGTCGTGCCTGCCGCCCGGCTGGGGGCCGGCGCGGTGGCGACCCAGGCGCTGGCACGGGTCGCCTACAAGGACGAGGTCCTGGCCCTGCTGGACCAGGGGTCGACCGCCGCAGCCGCTCTGGCCTCCCTGGTCCCCGCGGACGACGGTCGCGCCGAGCGCCAGCTCGGGGCGGTGTCAGGCAGCGACGAGGCGACGTACACGGGCCAGGACTGCATGCCCTGGGCCGGCGGGGTGAGCGGCCACGACGGCCGGGGCAGCGCCTACGCCATACAGGGCAACATCCTGGTCGGCGAGCAGGTGGTGGAGGAGGCCAAGCAGGCGTGGCTCGACAGCGCCCACCTGCCCCTCTCCTCCCGGCTGATGAACGCCCTGCTGGCGGGTGAGCGGGCCGGCGGCGACCGGCGGGGGCGGCAGTCCGCCGCTCTCTACGTCGTCGCGCCCGCAGCTGGTTACGACCACAGCGGAGTGGCCGTGGACCTGCGGATCGACGACCACCCCGAGCCGCTGCAGGAGCTGCAGCGGCTGCTGGACCTCAACGAGCGCTACTTCGGCTCGCCGTCCAACGTGCTGCCGCTGACCGGGCCACTGGCCGAGGAGGTACGCACCCGCCTGGCCCAGCTGGGCCGCAACCACGACGACCTGCGCGAGGCGCTGGACGACTGGGCGGGCGAGGCCAACTTGGAGATGCGGCTGACCCCCGAGGGCATCGACGCGAGGGTGCTGCAGGCGCTGCGCGAGGCGACGGTGCTCACCCCGCCCGACGTGACGGGCCCGATTCCGGTGATCCGGCTGGACCGGCGCGAGAGCCGGCCCTAGCACGGCCAGGCACCGGCGGCGCAGCCATGCAGGCACGGGCAGGACAGGAGGGCCGGCTGTGAGTACCCGGTTGCGGGACTGGTTGAGCGGCAGGGTCGGCGAGCTGCGGCACGAGCCGACCGCCAAGCGGATCCGGGCCATGCTCGGCGGCACGACGGTGGTCGACAGCACGCGGGCGGTCCTGGTGTGGGAGCCACGGCGGGTCGTGCCGTCATACGCCGTCCCCGAGTCGGACCTGCGCGCCGAGCTGGTGGCACTCGCCGCCGCAGCCGCCGACGCCGCGGCGGCAGCCGTCACCGCAAGCGTGCCCGACCTCGCACGGCGCCCGGTGCTCGACCCGTCCGTCCCCTTCGCCGTCCACACCGCCGACGGCGAGGCGGTCGACGTCTACGCGGGCGGGGTGAGCCGGCCGGGCGCCGGCTTCCGGGCTGCCGACCCGGATCTGGGCGACTACGTCGTCCTGGACTTCGCGGCGTTCGACGGGTGGCTGGAGGAGGACGAGCCGAACCTGGCCCACCCACGCGACCCGTTCCACCGCATCGATGTGCTTCCCAGCTCCCGGCACGTCCGGATCGAGGTGCACGGTCAGGTGCTGGCGGACTCCTACCGGCCGACCCTGCTGTTCGAGACCCTGCTGCCGACGCGGTACTACCTGCCGCGCGAGGACGTCATAGCGCGCCTGCGCCCGAGCGAGCTGCGGACCCAGTGCGCCTACAAGGGTCAGGCGTCGTACTGGTCCTGCGAGCTGGCTGACGCCGTCGCGCGCGACCTGGCCTGGAGCTACCAGCATCCGCTGCACGAGGCGTCCCGGGTGCGCGGGCTGGTCGCCTTCTTCGACGAGCGGGTGGACGTGGTGCTGGACGGCAGCCGTCTGGACCGACCGGCCACCCCGTGGTCCGGGCCCGCTCCGTGAGCAGCTGGGGTGGACCTCAGCTGGGCGGCCGGCGAGCCAGGCTCAGCTAGCTGGCCTCGCGCTCCTCGCGCTCCTCGCGCTGGCTCTCCGCGGGCGACGGGTCGGCCTGCTCGATGACCGGCGGGGTGCCGGCCAGCGAGGTTTCGGGCAATGGGGTTTGGGACAGCGTGGTCTCGGGCAGTGCGCTCTGGCTCAGCGGCGTGGGAGGCGACGGCGCCCGGCCCTTGGCCTTGGCGGCCGCGAGCAGCCGGTCCTTCATCGACGTGGCGTACATGTCGACGTACTCCTGCCCCGACAGCAGCAGCAGCTCGTACATGATCTCGTCGGTGATCGAACGCAGGACGAAGCGGTCGTCCTCCATGCCCTCGTAGCGGGAGAAGTCCAGCGGCGTGCCGAACCGCACCCCGATCCGCATGACTCTGGGCAGCTTGCGCCCGAGCGGCTGAGCCAGGTCGGTGCCCACCATCGCGACCGGGACGACGGCCGCGCCGGACTCCAGCGCCATCCGTGCGACACCGGTGCGTCCGCGGTACAGACGCCCGTCCGGTGAGCGGGTGCCCTCGGGGTAGATGCCGAGCACCTCGCCTCGGCGCAGCACCTTCAGGCCGCTGCGCAGCGCGGCCTCGCCGGCACCGCCCCCGGCGCGGTCCACCGGAAGCTGTCCGATCGCCGTGAAGAACGCGGCGGTGGCGCGCCCCTTGAGCCCCCGGCCGGTGAAGTAGTCGGACTTGGCCAAGAAGGTCATCCGCCGCGGGACGACGAGCGGCAGGAAGAACGAGTCACAGAAGGAGAGGTGGTTGCTGGCGAAGATGACACCGCCGGACTCGGGGATGTTCTGCTCGCCCTCCACCCAGGGACGAAACAGCAGCGTGAGGAGAGGGCCGAGGAGCAGTCTCTTGAGCAGCCAGTAGACCAACCGGCACACCTCCGCCTCGACGACGCACGGATCTCTGCGCGCACTAAGCGGCCGACTCTAGTGCACGGGGACCCATCCGCGAGAGTCACTGGTCGCGCTCCGGCGCTCGTGCGAGGATGCGGTCGAGCCACCGTTCGTTCACCGAGGCAGAGGAGCTCAGCGCGTGCCGATCCTGCCTGGCGCCGAGCCATTCGGCCACGACGGCTCGTCGGTCGGGGTCCTGCTGTGCCACGGCTTCACCGGCACCACCCAGAGCCTGCGACCGTGGGCCGAGCACCTGAGCCAGGCCGGCTACACCGTGCGGCTGCCCCGCCTTCCCGGCCACGGCACCACCTGGCAGGAGCTCAACCGGACCCGGTGGCAGGACTGGTATGCCGAGGTCGAGGCCTCGTTCGAGGAGCTGCACTCGCGCTGCGAGCGGGTCGTGGTGGGGGGGCTGTCTCTGGGCGGCGCCCTGGTGACCCGGCTGGCCGAGCGGCACGGGCCACGGGTCGCCGGGCTGGTTCTGGTCAACCCGGCATACCGCTCCGAGGACCCTCGGCTGCGTGCCCTGCCCGTGCTGAAGCACCTCGTCCCCTCGCTGGCGGGCATCGGCAGCGACATCGCCCTGGCCGGCGCGACCGAGCTGGCCTACGCGCGGACACCGCTGCGCGCGCTGCACTCGGTCCTGGCCCTGTGGGACGTCGTCGTGCGCGACCTGCCGCGGGTCACCCAGCCGGTGCTGCTGCTCCGGTCGGCGCGGGACCACGTCGTGCCGGCGTCCAGCTCGGCGCTGCTGCTGGCCCGCATCTCCAGCACGGACGTCACCGAGATCGTGCTCGAGGACTCCTACCACGTGGCGACGCTGGACCACGACGCGTCGCGCATCTTCGCCGAGTCGGTCCGGTTCGTCGAGCGGGTCTGCGGCGAGCGGCTGGTGGCCGACGGATGAGCGACTCGGAGAGGTCCGACGTCGACGCCCGCTTCGCGGAGATCATCGCCCACTGGGACGACATCGAGCTGACGAGCACCGCGGACCCGCCTGCGGACACCCTCCCTGCGGACACCCTCCCTGCGGACACCCTGCCTCCGGACACCCTCCCTCCGGAGACCCTCCCTCCGGACACCCTGCCTCCGGGCACCCCCTCCCCCGAGGCGGGGCCTCCCGAAGCGGACCCTTCCGAGGCGGACCTGGCCGGCCCCGCGGCACCGGCCCAACGGTCGCCCCTACCCGGGCCGCACGGTCACGGCGGCACCGCTGACGTCGGTCCAGGGACGACGCCGCCCAGCCCGGGCGACCCGCCTGATGCCTGGCGCGGGCAACCGACGCCGGAGGCCGAGGAGCACTTCGAACCTGCTTCGACCGCGCCGCTGCCCGCCGGTGACCTGCAGTTCTGGGGGATCGTGCTGGGCCTGTGCGGAGGCCCCCTGCTGCTGCTCTACCTCGTCGTGTTCGACCGAGACGCCGGGAGCCTGTGGACGGCCACAGCGATCCTGCTCACGCTGGGGGGCTTCGGGCTGCTGGTCGCGAGGCAGCCGCACCGCCGCGCGGACGACGGCGACGACGGCGCACGGCTCTGAGCGGAGGCGAAGGGCCCTGCTGTGGGCTAGGGCAGTGCCAGGTCGACCCAGACCGGTAGGTGGTCGCTCGCCGCGGCCAGGTCGGCGGCCGGCAGGTCAAGGGGTGGAGCCTGGACCTGCTGCAGGTCTGCCGTGGCGAACACCGCGTCGATACGAACTCTGGGCCTCCGGGCGGAGAACGTCGGTGAAGGGCCGGTCACCGCGCGGAGCCCCCCGGCGAACACGGTGAGTGCCCGCCAGGCGAGCCCCTCCTCACCCTCGTTGAGGTCGGCTCCGATGACCAGCGGGCCGGTGAACAGCGGGCCCGTGGGCATCGGGCCCGTGGCAAAGGAGCCGGGCGCTCGGATGCCGTCCAGCATCCCCCGGATGTGCCGGACCCGCTCGGCCGCGTCCAGCCCGAGGTGGGCGCTGACGACCAGCACGGGCAGCCGTCCCGGCAGCGCCACGCGGGCCACGGCATACCCGCGGCTGCGCTGCCACCGCTGCACCGGCAGGGCGCGGTGAGCGCAGAAAGCGGCCTCGACACGGATGGCGGTGAGCACGGTGGTGCCGCCACCGCCCTGGTGGCCGCCGCCGAAGAGCATGCCGCATGCGCTCGCGAAGTCCGCGACGCGGTGCCCGGACAGCGGATGCCGAGGGACCTCCTGCAGGCACAGCACATCGGGGCAGATCCGGCGCACGACCCGGGCCGCCGCGGCGCTGTCGTCCTTGAGGTCGCGCACGTTGTAGGACGCCACCCGCAGGACACCCGCTCGCGGTGCGGGCGCCGGGGACCCGCGCCCCGGCTCGCTCACCTGCTGCTCACCGGGTCGCCCGGCTCGGTCGTGGTCCAACCGGGGCGCAGCTCGTTGCGGGCCAGGTCCGCAGCGCCGATGAGGCCGGCGTCGTTGCCCAGTGAGGCGGTGACGATGCTGGCCTCGGGACGGTATCCGCGGCCGGTCAGCTGTCGGCGGAACGTCTCCCGGGCCGGACCCAGCAACAGGTCGCCGGCGGCGCTCACCCCGCCTCCGACGACGAACGTCCCGGGGTCGAACGCCGCCGCGAGGTTGGCGATGCCGACTCCGAGCCAGTGCCCGATCTCGCCCAGCAGCTCGCGCGCCGTCTGGTCACCGTCCTTGGCGGCCTCGGTGATCAGCGGACCGGTCAGCAGGCTCAGGTTGCCCTCGACGCGCTCGAGCAGGTCGCTGACCAGCGGGGAGCTCGCGTAGGCCAGTGACCGCGCCTCACGGACCAGCGCGTTGCCGCTGGCGTACTGCTCCCAGCATCCGCGGTTGCCGCACTCGCAGCGGTGGCCGCCCGGCACGACCTGCATGTGCCCGAACTCCCCGGCGATGCCGAACCTGCCGCGCGAGACGGACCCGTCGGTCAGGATGCCGCCGCCGATGCCGGTGCCGAGCGTGATCATCATCAGGTGCGTCTCGCCCCGCGCCGCCCCGAACCTCCACTCCGCCCATGCGGCCGCGTTGGCGTCGTTGTCGACGAAGATCGGCGCCTCCACCCGCTTCTGGAGTGCCGCCTGTAGCGGCTCGTGCCGCCAGGACAGGTGCGGCGCGAAGACGACGGTCGCCCGGTCGGCGGCGACGAAGCCGGCGGCCCCGATCCCGACCGCCACGACGTCCTCCTCCGGCCCCAGCCCGTCGACCAGCTCGTCCAGGACGGCGACGATGCTGTCCTCCACCACCTCGGGGCTCATCGAGCGGTGCGGGGTGTCGCGCCGGGCGCGCAGCAGGATGGCGCCGTCGACGTCCACCACCCCACCCGCCACCTTCGTGCCCCCGATGTCGATGCCGAGGGCCAACCGCCGGCTCACGCGGGGTAGCCCTCCGCAGCGATCGCCGCGGCGCCGATCATCCCGGCGTCGTTCCCGAGCTCGGCGAGGACGAACTGGGCCTCAGGGCGGTGACCTCGACCGGTCAGCTGGCGCCGGAAGGCCGCGCGGGCCGGCTCGAGCAGCAGGTCCCCGGCGGCCGCCACTCCCCCGCCGACGACGATCAGGTCGGGGTCGAGGATGGCGACGACCGACGCCACACCGTCGCCGAGCCAGGTGCCGACGTCGGCGAGCAGCTCGACGGCGGCCGGGTCGCCGGACTGGGCCACCGTGGTCACGTCGACGCCCCGAAGGGTGCCCGGCTTGCCGCCACACGCCGCGGAGAGTGCCGCCGCCAGGGGTGTGCCCGAGCGGATCGCCTCCCGCGCCTCACGCACCAGCGCGTTGCCGCTCGCATACTGCTCCCAGCAGCCGCGGTTCCCGCAGCCGCAACGCAGTCCGTCGGGCACCACGCGCATGTGCCCGATCTCCGCGGCGATGCCGTATGCCCCCCGCAGCATCCGGCCGTGGACCACCACCCCGCCGCCGATGCCGGTGCCGACGGTGACCAGGACCATGTCGTCGCTGTCGCGAGCGGCGCCGAAGCGGAACTCGCCCCATGCGGCTGCGTTGGCGTCGTTCTCGATGGTGACGGGCAGGTCCGTCGCGGCCTCCAGCCGCTGCTTCAGCGGCTCGTCCCGCCAGGCGAGGTTCGGCGCGAAGAGCACGTTGCTCCCGGTGGCGTCGACGAAGCCCGCGCAGGCGACGCCCACCGCCTGGACGTCGTACCCGTCGGCGAGCTCCACGGCCAGCTGTGCGACGGCGCCGGCGATCGCGTCGGGGTCCCGTGCCGGCGTGTCGTAGCGCGCCCGCCTGGCGATCTGCCCCGCCGACGTCACCAGCGCGCCGCTGATCTTGGTGCCGCCGATGTCCAACCCGATCGTCATGCTCATCACTCGTGCCCCTTCCGCTCGCCGCCGCCAGCAGCGCCGTCGTCGTCGTCGTGCCCGACCGTAGCGCCAGGGCGATGCGCCGTCCCTCCGGGCGCAGCGCCGCCACGCTGCCCGTCGGCCCACCGCGCCCAGTCGCGCAGCGCCGTCGCGACGAAGCCGGCGAGGTCCGCGGCGGTGCCGATCGCCTCCGGACTGACCCGGCGCAGCAGCGCCGCCCCCCGGCAGATGGGGCAGGACTCACACGGGGAGTCGGCGTGCGGGCCGACGGGGTCGGAGCGGGCGGAGGGTGTGCCCAGGTAGTCGCCCAGCAGGCCGACCAGCCGAGCCGCCTCGTCGGCGACGCTGCCGACCGCCGGCCCACCAGGTCCACCAGGTCCACCACCACCAGGTCCACCACCACCAGGTCCACCAGCTCCACCCGTGGCGCCCGGGGCGCCCGGGGCGCCGGGATCACCCATCGGCTCGCTTATGGCTCGGCCCGCTTCTTCAGCTCGGTGAGCGCCGTGCCGATGATCACGCGCTCGGCCTTGCGCTTCAGCATCCCCAGCATCGGGATCTTGACGTCGACGGAGAGGCGGTAGGTGACCTGGGTGCCGCTGCCGTGTCCCGCCAGCGTGTACGACCCGTTCATCGCCTTGAGCACCTGCGCCGACACCAGGGACCAGGAGACGACACCGGTGCCGTCGTCGTTGACGTCCCAGTCGTAGCTGAGGACGTACGTGTCCTTGATCGCGCCGGCATCCAGGATGAACTCCACCTGGTCCGCCCAGCCGTCGCCGTCCTCGGCGAGCACCCGGACGGCCTTGACCTCACCGGCCCACTCCGGGTAGCTCTCGAACTCGGCGATGACGTCCAGGACCGCACCGGGGGCAGCGTCGATGACGGTGCTGGACTCGGTGCGCTCGGCCATGGTGGCGAGGCTACGCGACCGGCTCGGCGGCCCCGGCCCGATATGGTGCGACTTCAGCCACTGCGCCGTTCAGCGGAGGCGGCGCACGTGACCATGCGGGCAACCGATGCAGGAGGCAGCGTGAAGGACATGGCCGTCCCCCCGCTGGTGGCTCCGACGACCGTCGGGAGCCTGGCCGATCTCCCGGCCCGCAAGGCGACCGAGCGCCCCGACGCCGTCGGGTTCCGCCGCCGCCTCGGTGACCGCTGGGTAGACGTCACGTATGCCGAGTTCCTCGCCGATGTGCGGCAGCTGGCCAAGGGTCTGGTGGCGGCCGGGGTGCAGGTCGGCGACCGGGTGGGGCTGATGTCGAAGACCCGCTACGAGTGGACCGTCGCCGACTTCGCGGTATGGACCGCGGGCGCCGTCGTCGTGCCGGTCTACGAGACGTCCTCGGCGGAGCAGATCGCATGGATCTGCACCGACTCCTCCCCCGTCGCCATTCTGGTCGAGACGGCCGACCATGCGGCGACGGTGGCAGAGGTCCGCGACCAGCTGCCGGACCTTCGCGACGTGTGGCAGATCGACGCCGGAGCGGTGGAGGACCTGGTCAAGGCCGGCGTCGAGGTGAGCGACGACGCGCTCGACGCCCGAGCCGCACAGCTCGACCGCACCGCCGTCGCCACGGTCATCTACACCTCCGGCACCACCGGGCGGCCCAAGGGCTGCGAGCTGACGCACGACAACTTCATGGCCGTGTCGGAGAACGCCGTCGCCCGGCTGTCCGAGGTCGTGTCGTCACCGGACGCCTCGACGCTGCTGTTCCTGCCACTCGCCCACGTCTTCGCCCGGCTGATCGAGGTGCTCTGCGTGCAGGCCGGTGCGCGGATCGGTCACACGGCCGACGTCACCCGGTTGCTCGACGACCTGGCCTCGTTTCAGCCGACGTTCATCCTGGCCGTGCCGCGCGTCTTCGAGAAGATCTACAACGCCTCCGAGGCCAAGGCGGCAGCCGAGGGCAAGGGCAGAATCTTCCACCTTGCCGCAGACACCGCGATCGCCTGGAGCACGGCCCGCGACACCGGAGGCGGCGGGCCGTTGCTTGCGGTGCGGCACCTCGTCTTCGACCGGCTGGTCTACCGCAGGCTGCGCGCCGCGATGGGCGGCAAGGTGGCCTACGCCGTCTCGGGCGGCGCGCCCCTCGGGCCGCGGCTGGGCCACTTCTACCGCGGCGTCGGCCTGACCGTCCTGGAGGGCTACGGCCTCACCGAGACCACGGCACCCGTGAGCGTCAACACCCCGGACCAGACCAAGATCGGCTCGGTCGGCCCGCCGCTGCCCGGCGTGGCCGTGCGGGTCGCCGATGACGGGGAGGTGCTCGTCCAGGGCAACAACGTCTTCCGCGGCTACCGCGGCAACGAGGCCGCCACTCGGGAGGCGCTGGCCGACGGCTGGTTCCACACCGGTGACATCGGCGAGCTGGACGACGACGGCTTCCTGCGGATCACCGGCCGCATCAAGGAGATCATCGTCACCGCGGGGGGCAAGAACGTCGCGCCCGCCGTGCTCGAGGACCGCCTGCGTGCCCATCCACTGGTCTCGCAGTGCCTCGTGGTCGGCGACCAGAAGCCGTTCATCGCGGCCCTGCTCACCCTGGACGCCGAGATGCTGCCCACCTGGGCGGCCAACCACGGCGTGCCCGGCCTGACGCTCGAGCAGGCTCGGAGCAACGACGTCGTGCTCGCCGGCCTGGGCAAGGCCGTCGAGCGGGCCAACAAGGCGGTCAGCAGGGCTGAGTCCATCCGGACCTTCACCGTCCTTGCCGACGACTTCACCGAGGCGAACGGCTACCTCACGCCCTCGTTGAAGCTGAAACGCCGCGCCGTCATGGAGGACTTCGCCGACCAGGTCGAGGCGATGTACGCCCAGGCCGAGGACTGAGCCGGCTGCCAGGACCTGAGCAGCGAACCACCCGCCGGCCGACGGCTCCGCTGATCTGGGCGCTGCTGTGGTCGGCGTCGTTCGCTGCGCTGCAGTGGAGCGTGGTGCGCTTCGAGGTGCTGATCGTCGCGGTGCTCGTCGTGGCGGCAGCCGGGCTGGCGCTCTGGCAGTGGTGGCGCCCGACGGCCCAGCCGTTCTCGGCCGACAGCCTGTCCGTCACGCTGCTGCTGGCGGCGCTGACCGTGGCCGTCGTGCCCACCTTCAGCTACCTCCCGCCAGGGGCGAAGAGGTGGGCGCTGGGAGCCCTGGCCCTCGGCGCCGTGGCGGCGGCCGCTCTCGTGCGGCGGCCGGGTCGGGGGCCGCGACTGGCGGCGGGCGTGGGCACCGCGGCATACCTGGTGGCGGCGGTGACCGCGGTCGTCACGGACCGGGCACCCCGCATCGACGTCTGGGTGACGTTGCAGCAGGCCTCCGACGGGATGCTGCGGGGGGAGAACATGTATGCGATGACCTGGACCGGCTCGCCGGGCATCAAGGACGCTTTCACCTACCTGCCGTGGACCGGTGTGCTGCTGGCTCCCGGCCGGTGGCTGTTCGGCGACGTGCGCTGGGCGCTGCTGTGCTGGACGCTCGTCGCCACCGCCGGTCTGTGGCGCCTGGCCGCCGCCGGGCGGGCTTCGGAGCCGGCCGGGGAACCCTGGCCCGTCACCCTCGGGGCGGTCCCGCTGCTGCTGCTCGCACCCGGGACGCTGACCCAGGTGGACCAGGCCTGGACCGAGCCGCTGCTGCTCGCCGCCCTGGTGTGGTGGGCCGTGCTCGTGCGCAGCGGCTCGGGTCGAGCGACCTGGTGGGCCATCGTGCCGCTCGCCCTGGCCTGCGCGAGCAAGCAGCACCTGGCGCTGCTGCTGCCTGCCGTGGCCGTCTGGCGCCCGTTCGGCCTGCGGCGGACCGTCGCCACGGGAGCGCTGGCCGGCGCCTTGGTCCTGCCATGGTTCCTGGCCGGACCCGCCGACTTCCTGCACGACACGGTGCTGCTGCTGGTGGGCTTCCACCCGATCCGGTTCGCGAACACCCTCTACCTGCTCGCCTTGAACCGCTACGGGGTGACGCTGCCGTTCTGGCTGACCGGGATGGCGGTGCTCGGCGCACTCGCGGCCATCAGCTGGACGATCTGGCGGCGCCAGCCCCAGCTCAGCGAGCTGCTGCGCTGGCTGGCACTGCTGCTGCTGGTCGCCAACCTGGTCAACAAGCAGGCGTTCTACAACCAGTTCTGGCTCAGTGCAGGGCTGCTCGCGGCCTCTCTCGCGGCGTCCGAGGTCGGGCGGCAGGGCCCGGCTCAGACGGGTCCGCGGCAACACGAGCGCTCCGCCGGCCACCGGTAGGCCCATCAGCCGACGGCGCGGAAGCTCGCCCACGGCTCCCGCCGGGCGCGCAGGCCCATGGCGGCATTGCGAGCCAGCAGACCCGCCTCGAGCAACACCTGGACGGCCGCGCGCTCGCTGGAGTCCAGATCCATGGCCGCCGCCGTCGTCGCTGGCTCGACGGCATACAGCTCTGTGACCATGCACCCGTCGCAGCGGACACCGCGGACCGGACACGACTGGCAGTCGACGATCATCGCCGGCCTCCTTCTCTGCTGGAAGAGACACCCGTCCCTTCCGCTCGACCATCACGCTAGGAGCCGCGTCTGACAGGCCCCCCGCGCGCCGCGCCGGCCCTGTCGGTCCGCCCGCCTACCGTCACTGGTATGCGCTGCATGCAGGCCACCCTGGACGAGCTCGGGACGCCGTTGTCCCAGGTCACCTTCGTGGTCGTCGACCTCGAGACGACCGGTGGCAGTCCCGCCGGCGCCCAGATCACTGAGGTCGGAGCGGTCAAGGTCCGCGGCGGGGAGGTGCTCGGGGAGTTCCAGACCCTGGTCAACCCGGCCGAGCCGATCCCGGCGTTCATCGCCGTCCTGACCGGGATCACCGACGCGATGGTCGCCGACGCGCCGCGCATCACCTCGGTGCTCCCGGCCTTCCTGGAGTTTGCCCGAGACACCGTGCTGGTGGCGCACAACGCGCCGTTCGACATCTCCTTCCTCAAGGCTGCGGCGGCGCGGACCGGCCACGACTGGCCGCGGTTCGCGGTCGTGGACACCGCGCACCTGGCTCGGCAGCTGGTGTCCAGAGACGAGGCCCCCGACCGCAAGCTGTCCAGCCTGGCCCGGCTGTTCCGCGCGGCGACGACGCCGGACCACCGGGCGCTGCACGACGCCCGAGCGACGGTCGACGTGCTGCACGCGCTGCTGGCCCGGGTCGGCAACCTCGGTGTCGGCACCCTTGAGGAGCTGGTGAGCTTCTCCTCGAGGGTGACCAGCGCGCAGCGGCGCAAGCGCCACCTGGCGGAGGCGCTGCCCAGCGCCCCGGGCGTCTACCTGTTCAAGGACGCCCACGGCACCGTGCTCTACGTCGGCACCTCCAAGGACATCCGCACCCGTGTCCGCACCTACTTCACCGCGTCCGAGCAGCGCACCCGGATGGCCGAGATGGTGGCCCTCGCGGAGCTGGTCACGGCAGTGGTCTGCCAGACACCGCTGGAGGCGGAGGTCCGCGAGCTGCGGCTGATCGCCGAGCACAAGCCCCGCTACAACCGCCGGTCGCGGTTCCCCGAACGAGTGCTGTGGGTCAAGCTGACGGTCGAGTCGTTCCCGCGGCTGTCCATCGTGCGAGCGGTCCGCGATGACGGCGCCCGCTACCTCGGACCGTTCCCCTCGCAGCAGGGCGCGCAGGCCGCCGTCGCGGCGGTTCACGAGGTGATCCCGCTGCGCCAGTGCACGACCACTCTGTCGGTCACCACACGCGCCAGCCCGTGCATCCTGGCCGAGATGGGCCGATGTGGGGCTCCGTGCACGGGCGCCCAGGACGCCACCGCGTACGCCGCTGTGGTGGCCGACGCGGTCCGCCTGATGACCGGAGACGCCCGCAGCGGCGTTGCTGCCCTGCACGCCCGGATGGACCAGCTCGCCGCGCAGCAGCGCTACGAGGAGGCTCAGACCGTCCGCGACCGGATGCTGTCGCTGGTCCGGGCCACGGCCCGAGCGCAGCGGCTCGCTCCGCTGGCCCACAGCGCTGAGCTGGTGGCTGCCCGACGCAGCCAGAGCGGCGGCTGGGAGGTGGTGTGCGTGCGCCATGGCCGGCTGGCCGGCACGACGACGACCCCCAGAGGCGCCGACCCCATGCCCTACATCGAGGCGCTGGTGATGTCGGCGGAGGTGGTCCGCCCCGCCGTTGGTCCCGCGCCGTCGGCCTCGGCCGAGGAGACCGAGAAGGTGCTGCGCTGGCTGGAGTCCACCGGAGTGCGCCTGGTCCACCTGCACGGCGAGTGGAGCTGTCCCGTGCACGGCGCGGGCGCCGCACGAGCCCGGCTCGATCCCCTGGCGTCAAACCACCGCGACACGGTGGGCGTCGTCGGGGCGGGCCTTGTCGGGGCCGGCTTCGACGAGCCGGCCGTGACGGCTCTGCGGCGTCGTCGGCCAAGGCTGGCCGTCGGCGCCAGCGGCTGATGCTCCGTGCTTCCCGCTCTGGGGCCGGCCGAGCGACGCTGTCACCCTCCCGCCCGAGGCTAGGGTGAGGCCGTGATCACCGCCATCGTCATGATCGATGCCGAGGTCGGCCGGATTCCCCAGGTGGCCGAGCAGGTGGCCGGCCTCGAAGGGGTCAGCGAGGTGTACTCGGTGACCGGCAATGCCGACCTCATCGCCATCGTGCGGGTGCACGAGCACGACCAGCTGGCCGGGGTGATCGCCGACCGGCTCAACAAGGTGGACGGGATCACCGGCACGCAGACCCATATCGCCTTCCGCACCTACTCGCGCCACGATCTCGAGGCCGCGTTCAGCCTGGGCCTCGACGACGGCTGACCTCCCGGGCGCGTGCCCGATATGGTGCCCTCGCGCGTGGCTGACGCTCGTGGGTTGACCGTGCCGTCACGTCCCACACTCGTGGCCGGGGACGCGCGGTCAGACCCGCGTGGCCGCGACCCAGTCCGACAGCAGCCGGGTGGCCGACCCGTCGTCGACCGCTGACTCCGCACGTGCCATTCCAGCCCGGACCAGCACCAGGAGCTCGTCCTCGCTCGCGGGCGGGGAGCCGGCTGCGGTGAGGGCAAGCGCCATACCCGCGTTGAGCACGACGGCGTCGCGCACCGCCCCTCGCCCCCCTGCCAGCACCTCCCGCACCACGGCGGCGTTGTACTGCGCGTCCGCTCCCCGGAGCGCCTCCAGCGGCTGACGGGCCAGACCCAGCTCCACCGGATCGAGTGTCCAGCGGCAGACCCGCCCGGCTCCCACCCACCAGACGCTCGACGTGGTGGTGAGGGTCAGCTCGTCAAGTCCGTCGTCACCGCGAAACACCACCGCCTCCTTGCCGCGGCTGGCGAAGACCCCGGCGATCAGGGCAGCCATCCGGGCGTCGGCCACGCCGACGGCGGCAAACGAGGGCTGCGCCGGGTTGGTCAGCGGCCCCAGGAAGTTGAACGCGGTGGCGACCCCGAGCTCGCGCCGCGCAGCCGCCGCGTGCCGCATGGAGGGATGGAACTGCTGGGCGAAGCAGAAGGTGATGCCGACCCGGGTGGCATTTGCGGTGACCCGTTCCGGACTCAGGGTCAGGTTGACACCCAGTGCCTCCAGCACGTCGGCCGAGCCGGACGAGGACGACGCGGCGCGGTTGCCGTGCTTGACTACGCGGACCCCTGCTGCTGCGGCGACCACGGCGGCCATCGTGGAGATGTTCACGGTGTGGGCCCTGTCCCCGCCGGTGCCCACGATGTCGAGCGTGGCGCCGGGGACCTCGATGGCGAGGGCGTGGTCCAGCATGATGTCCGCCAGCGCGCGCATCTCGGCGACGCTCTCCCCCTTGGCGCGCAGAGCCATCAGGAACCCAGCCACCTGAGCCGGCGTGGCCTCGCCCGCCATGATCTGGTTCATGGCCCAGCGCGCCGCGGCACCGCTCAGGTCATGTCCGTCGAGCAGCTCGGTGAGGACCTCAGGCCATGACGACGTGGCGGCCGGCTGGTCTGCGCTCACCGGCTACAGCGTTGCGACGGCGTCGTCACCGCGGCGGGCGCTGCGTCCCAGGGTGGCCACCGCCGTGGCCACCGCGATCGGGTCGAGCGGTTGGGCTACCGCCAGGTCGGCCTGCGACCAGGCGGCCAGCCAGGCGTCCTGTGGCCGGCCGATGAGCACGAGAACCGGGGGACAGTCGAAGATCTCGTTCTTCAGCTGTCGGCACAGGCCCAGTCCCCCCACCTTCGCCGCTTCCCCGTCGAGGATGAGCAGGTCGAAGGACCCGGTCTCGACCGCCTCGATCACGGCATACGCGGTGGCGCACTCCCGCCAGGAGGAGACCTCGATGTCCCGCGCCGGGCGGCGGCCGACCGCCAGGCGCACCTGGTCCCGGGTGGCGATGTCGTCGCTGTAGAGCAACACCGTCAGGGACCGCACCGGCGGCGCAGCGCCGGCAGACGTCCTGAGCTGGCCGGTCCTGCCGAGGTGGCCTGCCGAGTCGGCCGGTCCGGCGTTCGAGCCCTGTGCAGCGGTCATGCGCCAGATGCTACTGCCGCTACCGAGCCCCGGCCGGAACGGTTCTCCGCGCCGCGGGGGGCCGACCGGGCGGCTGGAGCCGGTTGGGGCAATAATGGCGCCGTGGCGACCGCATCAGCAGCACCCTCGACGGCATCGGGGTCCCGGGCCGCGCCCGAGTCTGCTCCCTCAGCCGCGCAGGGACCTGTCACCAGGCCGAACATGCCGGCCGTCGGCACCATCGTGTGGCTGTCGAGCGAGCTGATGTTCTTCGCCGGCCTGTTCGCGATGTACTTCACCATCCGCTCGGTCCGGACCGGGCTCTGGGACGAGAAGACGGCGCGGCTCAACGTGCCGTACGCCGCGACCAACACGCTGATCCTGGTCGTCTCCTCCGTCTGGTGCCAGCTCGGTGTCTTCCGCGCCGAGGAGGGCAAGCCCTCGCGCACCGGCAGCCTGCTGCAGATCAACCAGTGGGGGATGCGCGAGTGGTACGTCGTCACCTACATCTTCGGTGCGGTCTTCGTGTCCGGGCAGATCCTGGAGTACGCCAACCTGGTCACCGAGGGGACGACGCTGTCCTCGGACGCCTACGGGTCGGTGTTCTACCTGACAACGGGGTTCCACGGCCTGCACGTCACCGGTGGGCTGATCGCCTTCCTGCTCATCATCGGCCGCACCTTCACCACCAAGCGGTACAGCCACACCCAGGCCACCGGTGCCATCGTGACGTCCTACTACTGGCACTTCGTCGACGTCGTGTGGATCGCGCTGTTCGCGACGATCTACCTGCTGCAGTGAGCCGTCCCGGCAGCCGCAGCCCCGGCCGCGGTGGGATGTCGGTGGCCGCCGCTACAGTTCCCGGCGTAGAGCCGCACCCTGCCCCGTCGTCCGAGACCACGCGAAGGACCGCTCCGTGAACGCACTCGCTGCCCGCCGCAGGCACCCCGCGGCGATCATCGTGCTGCTGCTGCTCGGGCTGCTCGTCACCGGTGGGCTGTATGCCGCCCTCTCACCCAAGCCGGCCGCTGCGGCGACGGCGACGCCGGACCAGGTCGCCCAGGGCAAGAAGCTCTTCCTGGCCAACTGCGCAACGTGCCACGGGCTCAACGCCGAGGGCGTGGGCGCCGGCTCGGCGAGCTTCGGTCCGTCCCTCGTGGGGGTAGGTGCCGCAGCGGTCGACTTCCAGGTCGGCTCCGGCCGGATGCCGCTGTCGCGCCCCGGCGTGCAGGCCCCCGCTCGCAGCCACGCCGTGTTCTCCCCGCCGCAGATCGCGCAGCTGGCCGCCTACGTCGCCTCCCTGGCCCCGGGACCGGCCATCCCAGAGGCGTCGATGACCAGCGGCTCCGGACCCGGAGTCGACATCGCCAAGGGTGGCAACCTGTTCCGGGTCAACTGCGCCATGTGCCACAACTACGCCGGCTCGGGCGGCGCGCTGACCCGCGGGAAGTACGCGCCGAGCCTGCGCAACATCCCCGGCAACCACATCTACGAGGCGATGCTCACCGGCCCGCAGTCCATGCCCGTGTTCAACGACACCAACCTCTCGCCGCAGGACAAGAACAGCATCATCGGCTACCTGCACCAGATCGACCGGACGGAGAACCCGGGCGGTCTCAACCTCGGCAACCTCGGGCCGGTGTCCGAGGGGCTGTTCATCTGGACGTTCGGTATCGGCCTGGTCATCGCCTGTGCCGTGTGGCTCGGATCGAAGGCGGCGTGATGAGCGCCACCGGGCCCACGAGCGCCGAGGCCGCACCGCTCGTCCCCACCCGGCCCACCTGGGCCCCTGCCATCCGGACTGCCGCCGAACAGACGGGACCGACCCGATGAGCGACAACGACCCGACCGCGTCGACTGCCTCGGTTCCCTCCGACGAGCCGGCGCCTGACTCCCGGTCCGGGATCGCGCACCGCTCGGCCGACTCACCGCTGGCGATACCGACCACGGAGTTCACCAACCCGGGGCTGCCGCCGCACGTCCACCGGATGGCCGACGACAGCCCACGGGCCGCCAGGAGGGCTGAGCGACAGGTCGCGGCGATGTTCCTGCTGTCGATCCTGGGCACACTGGTCTTCCTCGTCGCCTACTTCGCGATCAGCGACCACACCGTCGTCTTCCTGCCCGGTATCGGCGCGGCCAGCCTGCTCAACGTCGTCCTGGGTGTGAGCATGGCCGTCGGGTTGTTCTTCATCGGGGCCGGCGCCGTCCACTGGGCCAAGACGCTGATGCCCGACGAGGAGGTCGCCGAGGCGCGGCATCCGCAGCAGTCCGCAGAGGGCGACCGGATCGGCGCCGCAGCCACCATCCTGGCCGGCGGAGAGGCCGCGCAGCTCGGTCGCCGCCCGCTGATCAAGTACACCCTCGGCGGCGCACTGGGACTGTTCGCGCTCCCCCTGGTGCTGCAGGTGGCCGGGTCCCTTGGTCCGCTCCCTAAGAACGCTCTGTCGACGACGTTCTGGAAAAAGGGCATGAAGCTCATGCGCGACCCCGACATGACCCCGATCAAGGCGTCGGACGTCACCGTCGGCTCGGTGTTCCACGTCCTGCCCGAAGGCATCGACAAGGCACCGGACGTCTTGGAGGAGCAGGGCAAGGCCGCGGTCCTGTTGATGCGCCTGGACCCCAGCGACTTCAAGGTCGCCAAGGCCCGCGACTGGGGATACGACGGCATCGTGGCCTACTCCGAGATCTGCACCCACGTCGGTTGCCCGGTGGGCCTCTACGAGCAGCAGACACACCACCTGCTGTGCCCGTGTCACCAGTCGACGTTCGACGTGACCCAGGACTGCAAGGTGATCTTCGGGCCGGCGGGACGGCCCCTACCGCAGCTGAAGATCACCGTGGACAATGATGGCTATCTCGTCGCTGACTCCGCGTTCCGCGAAGCAGTTGGTCCGAGTTTCTGGGAGCGTGGATGAGCACAACGACCAACGGCAGGGGCGCCGCGTCACTGCGTGCGAACGACCCGGAGACCACGGCCCCCGTGCCCCCCGTCCTGCGCAAGGCAGCGGACGTCGGTGGCTGGTTCGACGACCGCACCGGCCTGGCCAAGCCGGTCCGCTACGTGCTGCACAAGGTGTTCCCCGACCACTGGTCGTTCATGCTGGGCGAGATCGCGATGTACTCGCTGGTCGTGCTGCTCCTCTCGGGCACCTTCCTGACCTTCTGGTACGTCCCCAGCGCCGGCGAGGTGGTCTACAACGGGAGCTACATCCCGCTCAAGGGCATCGCCATGAGCGAGGCGTACCGCTCGACGCTGGACATCTCGTTCGACGTCCGAGGCGGGCTGATCATCCGGCAGATCCACCACTGGTCGGCGCTGCTGTTCGTCGTGGCCATCATGGTCCACATGTTCCGGGTGTTCTTCACCGGAGCGTTCCGCAAGCCGCGCGAGATCAACTGGGTGATCGGGACGATCCTGTCGATGCTCGCCATCGTCGAGGGCTTCGCCGGCTACTCCCTGCCGGACGACCTGCTCTCCGGCACGGGTCTGCGAGCGGCGGAAGGGTTCATGCAGTCGGCCCCGGTCATCGGCTCCTACCTGGCCTACTTCGTGTTCGACGGTGCCTTCCCCGGTCAGGCGATCATCCCCCGCCTGTTCACCGTGCACGTGCTGCTGCTGCCTGCCATCATCGTGGGCCTTTTCACCGCGCACATCCTGCTGGTGTTCGTGCACAAGCACACCCAGTTCCCCGGCCCCGGTCGGACCAACGACAACGTCGTGGGCTATCCCCTCATGCCGGTCTACATCGCCAAGGCCGGCGGGTTCTTCTTCATCGTCTTCGGGGTCATCGCGCTGATCTCGGGGTTGGCCAGCATCAACCCGATCTGGATGTACGGCCCCTACAAGCCCACCCAGGTGACCGCCGGGGCACAGCCGGACTGGTACATGGGCTTCGCGGACGGCGCCCTGAGGCTGATGCCCGGATGGACCGAGATCCATGCCTTCGGCTACACCCTCGGGCTCAACGTGGCGCTGCCAGCCCTGGGTCTGATCCCGGTTTTCTACGGCCTCGCCGGCGCCTACCCCTTCCTCGAGCAGTGGGTCACCGGCGACAGGCGTGAACACCACCTGCTGGACCGACCCCGCAACGTGCCGACCCGCACCGGTATCGGCATCATGGCCCTGGTCGCCTACGGAATCTTCATGTTCGCCTCCGCCAACGACATCATGGCCATCAAGCTCGGCCTGTCCATCAACGACATGACGCAGATGTTCCGAGTGCTGATCTTCGTCGGCCCGCCGCTGGCCTTCTGGGTGACCAAACGGGTGTGCCTGAGCCTGCAGCGCCGTGACCGCGACCTGGTCCTGCACGGGCGCGAGACCGGCCGGATCGTGCGGACCGCCGATGGCAAGTTCTTCGAGGTGCACGAGCCGCTGTCGGAGTACGAGCGCTGGACGCTGGTGCAGCGGGAGCCTCTCGTCCCGTTGGCCGCAGGCCCGTCGGTGGACTCCAACGGCGTCCGACGGCGTGGTGCTCTGCCCGAGAAGGTCCGCGCGGCAGTGTCCCGGTTCTACTTCGCCGACGCCATCAACCCGGTCACTCCGGCCGAGCTGGCCGCCGCGCACCACGACGGCCAGGAGCACGAGGCGATCAAGGGCCACGATGCGGCCCCGGACGAGATCCTCCGCGGCGACCAGCCCTCCGCGTCGGCGGGCGCCGCGGCGCTGGCAGGTGGCGGCGAGGCGCGGTCTGCCGGGGAGACACCGGCCGAGCAACGCTCGTAGCGGCGGCTCCTCGCTCGGCGCCTCCTCGGTCGGCTGCTCCGGGTCTCGTCTGCTGGCCGAGGGGCGCCGGCATCGGCCAGGATGGGCACCGTGCCACCGACCGTTCTGGGTATGCAGCCACGCTTCCTCCGCGTGGCTGCCGGCCGGTTCCGCCGCCGTGGACGACCGGCACTGGCCTGGACCGCGCGACTGACCGCCGCTGCCGTGGCCAGCTATCTGGTCGGCTCTGCGATCTTCCCCCGGACCCAGCCGCTGCTGGCTCCACTGACGGCCCTGCTCGTGGTCCAGCTCACGCCGGTCAGCCTGCTGGCCAGCGGCCTGGATCGCGTGTTCAGCGTCGTGGCCGGCGTCTCTGTGGCCGTGGCGGTCTCGGCAACCATGCACCTGACCTGGTGGAGCCTGGCCATGGTCATCGCCGTCTCACTCTTGATCGGGCAGGCGCTGCGGCTGGGGACCAACCTGCTCGAGGTTCCGATCAGCGCCATGCTGGTGCTGGGCGTCGGGGCCAGCGGCGCTGAGTCGGCAGGCGGCCACCGCATCGCCGACACGCTGGTCGGCGCCGGCGTCGGCGTGCTGTCGAACCTGCTCTTCCCGCCCAAGGTCGCGACGCTGGATGCGGGCGCGGCCCTCGAAGGACTGGCGAAGGACCTTGCCCGACTGCTGCGCACCGCCGCCGACGACATGGCCCAGCCGGACGAGTCTGGGGACCTCTCTCGCCAGCAGGCCGTGCACTGGCTGGGCGACGCGCGGACGCTCACCCATGCCCTGCCCGGGGTGGGCTCAGCACTGCTTCGAGCGGAGCAGGGGCGACGGCTGAACGTGCGCGCGATCGGGACCCCCGATGCGGGCCCCGGCCTGCGCCAGGGGATGGAGGCGTTGGAGCACTGCGCTGTTGCCGTGCGCGGCATGTTCCGGTCCCTCGTCGATGCCAGCGGCGGTGAATGGAACCGCGGCGAGCGTGGCGAGACGCTGCGCAGAGCCGACGCGCTGACTCTGCAGGATCTGGCCGTCGCGCTGCTGGCGTTCGGCGAGCTGGTCCGGGCTCAGGCGCAACCGGGCGACCGGCCCGAGCCGGACGCACGTCCGCTGCGTGAGGCGCTCGAAGGGCTGCGGGAGTCCCGCGCACGCATCACCGAGCTGCTGCTGTCCGAGCACGACCAGAGCCGTACGGAGCTCAACTTCGCCCTGGCGACGACGATCCGCCGGGTTCTCACCGAGCTCGACCTGGACCAGCGGATCCGCCGTCAGAGCCTGGTCCACCAGACGCGGAGCCTGCCGCACCTGCCCCGTCTCCCCGGCAAGGCGCACCGACCAGGGCGTCAGCAGCGACCAGATGGGACAGGTACGTGACATCGGTGCCCGGCATACTGCCCAGATGAGCACCGGCACGCCGGAGGAGGCGGTTGACGAGGCCATTCGCTCGACTCCCAGGGCCGACTTCCTGCCTCGAGCCATGCGCCGTCACGCCGACCAGGACCGGCCCCTGCCGATCGGCCACGGACAGACGAACTCCCAGCCGTCGACCGTGCGGCGGATGCTGGAGATCCTCGACGTGGGCCGTGGTCAGCGGGTTCTGGACGTGGGGTCCGGGTCCGGGTGGACCACGGTGCTGCTCGCGCGGCTGGTGGGGCCGGACGGCAGCGTCATCGGGGTCGAGATCGAGCCGAGCCTGGTCGAGCAGGGCCGGCGTAACGTCGCCGGAGCGGGGCTGCCGTGGGCGCGGGTCATGCTCGCCGAACCCGGGCGTATCGGCTGGCCGCAGGACGCGCCGTACGACCGCATCCTGGTCTCGGCCATGGGCACACAGCTCGCCGACGAGCTGGTGGCACAGCTGTCGGACAGCGGGACGCTCGTGGCACCCGTCGCCGGCACGCTGCTACGGCTGCGTCGCCATCGCGGCGCGGAGCCGACCGTGGAGCGCTTCGGCTCCTACCGGTTCGTGCCGCTGCGCTGACCGGGACGGCGGGCGGTGCCCCCTGGTGACCCTTGTTAGCAGCTCGGCCAGTCTCAGCAGCTCAGGCGAGGGCGCTGCGAGCCTTCCAGTCGCTGTAGGAGTAGGTCCACACACCGATGCCCTCATCGGCGGTGAAGCGACGGGACGAGCCGGTGAAGGTGACCACGTCACCGAGCCGCGAGTGGTCGTAGAGCCACTTGGCGTTGGTCGGCGAGAGGTTCGTGCAGCCGTGGGACACGTTGGTGTGACCCTGGGCGCTCACCGACCACGGCGCGGAGTGCAGGAACTCACCGGTCGACGTGATCCGCATGGCCCACTTCGCCACGACGTGGTAGTAGCCGGGCGTGCCCTTGGGGATGCCGATCGACCCGGAGTCCATCACATGCACGGGTTCACGGGTCATGATCACCTTGGTGCCAGAGCGCGTCTCGGTCGTCGCGCCCGGGCGGCCGGTGCTGACCGGGATGGTGCGCACCGACGTGCCGTTGCGCTTCACCGTCATCATGTGGGTCTTGATGTCGACGGTGCTCACCATGGAGTCGCCCACGGTGAACGAGCTCGTGTCGCTCTTGGCGACGTACTTGCCCTTGCCCGTCCGCACGCCCTGGATGGCTGCGGAGACCGCCACCGTGGTGCCCGCCTTCCAGTAGGTGGCCGGCCGCCAGACCAGCTGGGAGCTGTCCTGCCACCCCCAGGCGCCCGCCTGTGCCGGGCTTGTCCTCACCGCCACCCGCTTCTCGACCTGCGCCCGGTCCTCGCTGCTCACCGGCGAGTCGAACCGGACGACCACCGGCATGCCGACACCGACGGTGCCGGTGGGCGACAGACTGTACGTGGCGCTCACCTTGGGAGTCAGGGTCGTGAACCTGGCCACCTTGGTGACGGCGGCACCGTCAGCGCCAACCGCCTTGACGGTGACCGTGTATGCGGTCTGCGGCCTCAGCAGCGAGACGGCCTTCCAGGTCGTGCCGCCTGCGCTGCGGCCACCACTGATCGTGCCGCCCCGGGCGTCGAGCACCGTGACCGACGTGAGCTTGCCGCTGCGGACCCGCACCGCCACCGTCGTGTCAGGCTGGACGTGTGCCGAAGCCGACGACGGCGACACCGAGACATGGGCGGGACCGGCATGCGCGGCCGAGCGGCTGGTCGACGAACCGGAGGACGCCTCAGGCGTGGACCCGGTGGCGGCTGCCGCGCCGGACCGGGCGCTCGGGGTCGACGAGGTGCTGGCCTGGCAGCCACCGGCGAGCAGCAGTGCGAGCACCGTGGCGGCCGCCGCGCCTACCCGGCGCGGCGGGGACGCTGACCGGGATGGGCGCAGTGCCACGTCTGCCTCTCGTCGTCGACTCGTCCTACGGTGCCGCGGGTGGCGGCCCACGGTGGGTCGCACCGACCGAAGCGGACTACGACCTCGCGCTTGACCTCGCACCTGTGACGCCGAACACGTCCCACTGGTTGGACAGCCGGGCGCGCGGCGCACGCGGTCGTTCCATGCTACAGGGCACAACCAGACGAGCTCAGGACCGATCGGCCGTGCTCAGACGGCGTGCTCACCGCGAAAGTACTCGAACGCCCAGCCGACCAGTGCGAAGACACCCATCGACATCCCGATGATCGCCAACCACCAGCCCACGGCCAACCCAGCGAAGATGACGGCCGCAGACGCGCCCAACGCCAGGGGCCACCAGCTGTGCGGGCTGAAGAACCCGTAGTCGCCCTCGGCGGCCTCGATCGGGGCAGCCGGGTCGTCCTCGGGACGGGGATCGACATGGCGCCCGGTCCACCAGAAGTAGAACCCCACCAGGGCAGCGAGCCCCGCGACAAGGGACAGCGAGACGGTGCCGACCGGCTCCGTCCACCGGGTGAACGTGCCGTAGATCACCGCGAGCGGGACGAAGACAAAGACGCCGTAGCCGAACAGGCGGGTCTCTGCCTTCATCAGTCGTTCCTGCCCTTGCGGTCATCCCCGCCGCCGGTGGCGCCCGAACCTGCCTTGTCGGACGCGAACCCGTCCTTCTCACCGGCGTCGGCCGGCCCGAGCAGGTCGACGAGGGTGCCGCGGTCAGCCTGCGCCGCCCGTTGCTGCACGGTCTCGGGGTGGTGCAGGTCGAAGGCGGGCCGCTCGGAGCGGATCCGTGGTAGGGAGTCGAAGTTGTGCCGCGGCGGGGGGCAGGAGGTGGCCCACTCCAGCGACGCGCCGTAGCCCCAGGGGTCGTCCGTGGTGACCAGCGGGGCGTAGCGCCAGGTCCGCCAGACGTTGTACAGGAACGGCAGGGTGGAGGCGCCGAGCAGGAACGCCCCGGCGGTGGACAGCTGGTTCATCCAGGTGAAGCCCTCGTCGGGCAGGTAGTCGGCGTAGCGCCGAGGCATACCGATCGCGCCGAGCCAGTGCTGGATCAAGAAGGTGATGTGGAAGCCGAAGAACAGCATCCAGAAGTGGATCTTGCCCAGCCGCTCGTCCAGCATCCGCCCGGTCAGCTTGGGCCACCAGAAGTAGAACCCGCCGAACATCGCGAACACCACCGTGCCGAAGACCACGTAGTGGAAGTGCGCGACCACGAAGTAGGAGTCGGAGAGGTGGAAGTCCAGCGCCGGGCTGGACAAGATGATCCCGGTCAACCCACCGAACAGGAAGGTGACCAGGAACCCGACCGCCCACAGCATCGGGGTCTCGAAGGTCAGCGACCCGCCCCACATGGTGCCGATCCAGTTGAAGAACTTCACCCCCGTCGGCACGGCTATCAGCATCGTCATGATCGAGAAGAACGGCAGCAGCACCTGGCCCGTGGCGTACATGTGGTGCGCCCACACGCTCACCGACAGCGCGGCGATCGCGATGGTGGCGAAGACCAGCGTCTTGTAGCCGAACAGCGGCTTGCGGGAGAAGACCGGCAGGATCTCGCTGATGATCCCGAAGAACGGCAACGCGATGATGTACACCTCGGGGTGACCGAAGAACCAGAACATGTGCTGCCACAGCAGCGCGCCGCTGTTCTCCGCGTCGAAGACGTGCGCACCGAAGCGGCGGTCGGCCCCCAGCGCCAGCAGCGCCGCCGCCAGCACGGGGAAGGCCATCAGCACCAGGATCGAGGTGATCAGGATGGTCCAGGTGAACAGCGGCATCCGGAACATGGTCATCCCCGGCGCCCGCATGCACACGATCGTGGTGATGAAGTTGACCGCGCCAAGGATCGTGCCGAAGCCGCTCAGCGCCAGCCCGAACACCCACAGGTCCCCGCCCAGGCCGGGGCTGTTGACCACATCGGACAGTGGCGCGTAGGCGAACCAGCCGAACGACGCAGCACCCTCCGGGGTGAGGAAGCCGGCGGTCGCGGTCGTGGCACCGAACAGGTAGAGCCAGTAGGCGAGCATGTTCAGCCGCGGGAACGCCACGTCCGGTGCGCCGATCTGGATCGGCATCAGCGCGTTGGCGAAGCCCGCGAACAGCGGCGTCGCGAACATCAGCAGCATGATCGTGCCGTGCATGGTGAACAGCTGGTTGTACTGCTCCGGGCTCTGCACGATCTGCAGCCCTGGGTCGAACAGCTCGGCCCGGATCAGCAGCGCCAGCAGGCCGCCGATCAGGAAGTACACGAACGAGCTGATCAGGTAGAGGTTGGCGATGACCTTGTGGTCGGTGGCCGTGACCCACTTGATCACCGTCTGGCCCGGGGAGCGCCGACGGGCAGGCCGGTTCGGGTCGACCAGGAACGACGGCTCCTGCGCCGCTGCCGGGGGACTGGTCAGGATCGCCATCAAGGTCTCCCCGGGTTGTTGACACCGTTGGGCACGTACTGGCTCGGCTTCTGCTCCATCTGGACCTGGTTCAGGTCGTTGCTCAGCTGGCCGACGTTGCCGCGTGCCTTGAGCTGTGCCAGGTGCGCGTCGTACTCCCGCTGCGAGACGATCTTGACCTGGAAGAGCATGTACGCGTGGTAGGCGCCGCACAGCTCGGCGCACCGGCCGGCGAACGTGCCGGTCTGGGTCGGCACCACCTGGAAGCGGTTGATCCGGCTGGGGATCACGTCCAGCCTCATCAGGAAGTTGGGGACCCAGAAGGAGTGGATGACGTCCCTGGACGTGAGCACGAACTCGACCCGCTTGTTGACCGGCAGGTAGAGCGTCGGCAGGGTCTTGGAGACGCCCGCCTGTCCGGTGAGCTCGGCCTGGGTGCCGGTCTCGTAGGTGCCGGCGTTGGTGTAGTTGAAGTCCCAGGCCCACTTCTTGGCGACCACGCTGATCGTCACGTCCGGCTTCTTGGACGTGTCCATCAAGAAGGCCTGGTCCTTGGCCGTGTAGAAGAAGAGCACGCCGACCATGAACAGCGGGATGACGGTGTAGAGGATCTCGATCGGCACGTTGTAGCGCATCTGCACCGGCAGGCCGGTGTCGTCCTTGCCCCGGCGGTAGGCGACCACGCACCAGATGGTCAGGCCCCAGACGATGACCCCGACGGTGAGAGCGGCGATCCAGGACCACTTCCACAGTCCCTCGACGACGGGGGCTCCCTGGGTGACGCCGACCGGCAGGTAGCCCCGCCTGAAGTCCGCGCCGCAACCGGTGAGGGTCAGCGCGCAGACGATGGCCAGACCCGTCAGCGCCAGGCGCCGTCGCGAGCGCCTGGGCAAGAGCTCATCCTGGCGACGCACCTGGTGCACCCTCCGGTGTCGATCGGCTGCTGACGTCGAAAACCCTACTCCAGCGGCCCCGTATCGGCTGAGCAGGGGCGCGCGGGCAGTGGCCGACCTCCCCGGTGCTGGTCCGCCACGGTGCTGGTCCGCCACAGCTGCGGGAGCGGGACCGACAGCGCCGCGGCCAGCCGGGCAGCGTACTCGCGGCGCGGCACGGTGCTCGCGCCCAGCGACTGCAGGTGGTCGGTCGACCACTGGACGTCGATCAGCCGGCGCTCGTCACCGTCGGCGAGGACCGTCTCCACCAGGGCCACCAGGGCCACCTTGGAGGCGTCCCTCTCGCGGTGGAACATCGACTCGCCGGCGAACAGGCCGCCGATGGCCAGGCCGTACAGGCCTCCGACCAACGTGCCGTCGCGCCAGGTCTCGACCGAGTGGGCCCAGCCGAGTCGGTGCAGGCTCAGGTAGGCGTCGCGGATCTCCGCGGTGATCCACCGCCCGCTCCGACCGGGGTCGGCGCAGGCGGAGACGACCTGCTCGAACGCGGTGTCCACGCGGATCTCGAACTGGCGTCGGCTGCGTCCCAGCGACCGGCTCACCCGCAGCTCGCCGGGAAGCAGCACCCCGCGCGGGTCCGGTGACCACCAGCCCATCGGCCCCTGCCCGTCAGGGCCCAGCCCCATCGGGAACAGGCCGGTGCGGTAGGCCTTGAGCAGGGTCCCCGGGCTCAGGTCGGCACCGACGCCGACGAGGTCGTTGCCCTCGATCGCCTGGACCAGGTCGAGCTCCCAGGGCGACGGCGGTGGTTCGGTGGGCATACCGCTGGTCAACCGATGCTCAGGTGCTCCGCGACCTGGGCGGAGGACCGCTCACCGTAGGTCTGCCCCAACCGGGCCAGGACGCCGGCGCGGTCCAGGACGTACTCCTGCGTCCCGACCGTCTCCAGCACGTATGCCGCGACCACGGAGCCCAGCTGAGCGCACAGCCCAGGCTCCAGGCCCCAGCTGAGCGCCGTCAGGAAGCCGGCCCGGAAGGCGTCACCGACGCCGGTCGGGTCGGCCACCCGGTCCGGAGCCACCACGGCGACGTGGACCGGAGCCTGCGACCGTGCCGTCACCGTGGCGCCGTCCTTGCCGTGGGTGACGACGCGCGTGCCGACCCGCTGCGCGATGTCCGACTCGGACCAGCCCGTCTTGCTCTGGATCAGCGCCGCTTCGTAGTCGTTGCTGAACAGGTATGCGGCCCCGTCGACCAGCCGGCGGATCGACTCGCCGTCGAGGAACGCCAGCTGCTGCGACGGGTCGGCCACGAACGGCACACTCCGGGCCCGGCACTCCTGCGAGTGGCGCAGCATCGCCTCCGGGTCGTTGGGACTGACCACGACCAGGTCCAGCCCGCCGAGCCGGTCCATCACGGGGCCCAGCTCGATGTCCCGCGCCTGCCGCATCGCGCCGGGATAGAAGCTGGCGATCTGGGCCAGCTCGGAGTCGGTCGTGCAGACGAAACGAGCGGTGGAGTCGACCTCGGAGACCAGCACCGAGCGGCAGTCGACGCCATGGCGCTCCAGCCAGCTGCGATAGTCCGTGAAGTCCTGACCCACCGCACCGACGAGCACCGGCGCGCCCCCGAGCACGGCCATCCCGAAGGCGATGTTGGCGGCCACCCCGCCTCGGCGGACCTCCAGGTCGTCGACCAGGAACGAGAGCGAGACGTGCTCGAGCTGGCCCTCGACGAAGGAGTCGGCGAAGCGGCCGCCGAAGGTCATCAGGTGGTCGGTGGCGATGGAGCCCGTCAACGCGATGCGCACGGACGGAACCTACCCGTACCAGGCGCCGGCGATGGCACGCCGCACCCGGTCACCGCTCGGGACATGGGTCTGCCCGGCACACCGGAGGGCGTGCCGGGCAGATGGCGGGGCGCTCAGCTGAAGGAGTCGCCGCAGGCGCAGGAGCTGCCCGCGTTGGGGTTGTCGATGGTGAAGCCCTGCTTCTCGATGGTGTCGGCAAAGTCGATGGTGGCGCCGTCGAGGTAGGGGGCGCTCATCCGGTCGATGACCACTTCGACACCACCGAAGTCGCTCACCAGGTCACCGTCGAGGGTGCGCTCGTCGAAGTAGAGCTGGTAGATCAGGCCGGAGCAGCCGCCGGGCTGGACGCCTACCCGCAGCCGCAGGTCGTCGCGGCCCTCCTGTTCGAGCAGGCTCTTGACCTTGTGCGCGGCGAGGTCGGTGAGCACCACGCCGTGGTCGCGCCGCTGCTGCTCGGTGACCGTCTCGGTGCTGGTCGAGATGTCGTCCTGAACGCTCATCGGGTGTGTCCTTCGTCTCGGGGTCCGGAAGGGCCGGGGAAACGGCCACGCACCAACGTGGCGTTTTGGGGTGCTCCACTGACAACCGGTGCAGGCCGCCACGTGTTCCCCGACCCGTGCAGTCTACGACGTCGTGAGGCCCCGACGGGCGAGCGCACCCGACCGTGGCCGGCCGGTCAGTGGGGCGACCAGGTCCTCGCCACCCGCGCCGCTCGCTCGGTGAGCGTGCCGGCGGGATCGGCCAGGGCCGCGGCCATCCCTTCGCTGTCGGCTGCGACGGCATACGACCCGCTGATCCCGAGGGCCATCGTCTCCCGGCGCCCGAGGAGCACCTGGCCCGCCAACAGGACCACGGGCACGGCCGTCGCCAGAGCCGCCTGCGCCACCCCTGCGACGACCTTGCCGCGCAGGCTCTGCCAGTCGAAGCAGCCCTCGCCGGTGAGCACGAGGTCGCACGAGGCAAGCCGGTGCGAGAACTGGACCGTCCGGAGCACCTCGTCCACCCCGCTCACTCGCCGGCCACCGAGCAGCAGCAGGCCGTAGCCCAGCCCACCAGCCGCGCCCGCACCCGGCTCGCGCTCGAGACGCCGGGCCGACCCGGTCAGCAGGTCGTTCGCCGGCGGCAGTGCGCGAGCGACCACGTCGACGAAGTGGCCGAGGGCGCCCTCGAGCTGCTGCTCCTGCTCGGGCGTGGCCCCCTTCTGCGCCGCGAAGGAGGCGGTCGCGCCGTGGAACCCGAGCAGCCCGATGTCGACGTCCGTGGCCGCGAGGAGCTCCACGTGGCGGAACCGCTCCCGGACCTGCTCCAGCCCGGGCAGGGAGTCCTGCCCCAGGTCCGCGAGCATCCCTCCCCCGCCGGCGAGATCCTCTGCGGACCCGGCCCCCAGGGCGGCGAGCATCCCCGCGCCGCCGTCGTTGGTGCCGCTGCCGCCGAGCCCGACCACGATCCGCCGGACGTCCTGGCCCAGGGCCGCCTCGAGCAGCTCTCCGACGCCATAGGTGCTGGTGCGCTGTGGGTTGCGCAGGTAGGCGTCGAGCAGGTGCAGCCCGCACGCCTGGGCAGACTCCACGTATGCGGTCCGCTCGCCGCTGCCCGGCGCGCTCTCGACGACCAGCACCGCCGCCGGCACCGGCCGGCCGAGGGGATCGGAGACCGTGACGGCGATGGTCGTGCCGCCCAGCGCCCGTTCGACCACGTCCAGGAAACCGGGCCCCCCGTCCGAGAGGGGCAGGAGGGTGAGCTCGTCCTGCGGTGCCGAGCGCCGCCACCCCAGCGCCATCGCCTCCGCGGCCTGGGCGGCGCTGAGCGTGCCGGTGAAGCAGTCGGGGGCGATGAGGACGCGCACACCGACAGCCTGGCAGGCTGCCCCGTGCCGTTCCACCTCGTCCGGCCCGGCCGACACGCCCGCGCCCACCGCGGGCAGCCTCAGGGGGCCGGCGGCGGTGTGTAGTGGGGGACGTTCGCCGCGACGATGTGCTGGTGGAAGGTGAAGACCTCGGGATCGCCCGGGTCGACGGTCGCGCTCACCCAGTGGTTCTGGTTGGCCCCGAAGGTGGTGACGCGGGTGAAGTTCTCGATCACGTTCGCCCCGTCATCCCCGGCCGCGTTGACGGTCGCGGCGTCGGTCAGCGGCTTGTCCACCTCGAAGCTGTGGCTGTCGCCGTTGACCAGCACCACCGGCTTGCGGAAGTCGATCGAGAGGCGCGCCAGCTCGTCCTTGGTGTCGGCGTAGTGCCCCAGCGCGTCGTTGGCCGCGGCTTCGGGGTCCCACATGTCTGCCTGGGTCACGATCATGACGGCCCTGGAGTGGCTGCGCTTGGCTGCCGCGAAGGAGGCGTCGAGCCAGGCGAGGTTGGCCCGGTTGCGAGCCCGGTACTCCCGATGCGACTCGGCGGCGGGGCCCTCGCTGGTGCCGTCCGTAGCCGGGTTGACCCAGTTGTTGTCGCTGCCCGGGATGTTGACGGTGACGTATGTCACCGCGTCCCGCGTCCAGCGCCTGTTCTCCGGGTAGTCCTTGCTCTGCTGGGTGAGGGCGACCGTGTGCTGGCCCAGGCTGCGGTCGGTGGGGTAGAACAGCCTTCGCTCGTAGACCAGCCGGCCGCTCGAGTCGACGTGGGGGTCGATCCTGGTGCGGTCGCAGTCGGTCCACTCGTTGTCACCCGGCGTGACGACGACGGGCGCCTCGAGCCGGTTGAAGCGCCGCAGTGCGTAGCGGTAGACGTCAGGCTGCCCGGACGCCTGAGCCGAGCCGTCGAAGGTGGCGTAGCACGGCTCGCTGCCGTTCTTGATGTCCCCGTCGAAGACGGAGAAGGCCAGGTCGGCGGAGTTCATGTCACGAAGGACCGCCGGGTAGCGGGCCCGGCCGTAGTCGCCGTACGGCATGTCGCCGAAGAGCCCGATCTGGTACGCCTGTGACGCCGTGGAGGAGCCGTTGCCCTGCGAGCCGGCAGCCGTGGCGAGCGGGACACCCACTGCGGCGCAGACGACCGCCGTCCCTGTGGCCAGCAGTCGGCGGGTGACACGTCGGTCCATGGTGAGCCCCTCGTCGTCGGTCGGTGGTGGATGCCCGCAGGCAACGCCAGTCCGGTGGCTGCCGGGCAGCCGGACGCACAACCGCGTGCGAACGTTTCGCGAACGAAGGCATGGCTACCTGCCGGTTGGCCAGACAGCGGCACCCCTCGCCGTCGTCGGTGCCGGCCTGCCGAGCCGGCTCCCGGTCAGGCGAAGCCTGCGACGGCGTGCGGTGCGTAGGGCTGCTCGAGCTGCTGGACGTCCTCCTCCGTCAACGCCAAGGTCACGGCCCCCAGCGCCTGCTCCAGGTGGTGCGGCTTGGTCGCACCGATGATCGGCGAGGTCACCGTCGGCTGGTGCAGGAGCCAGGCCAGCGCGACCTGGGCTCGTGGCACACCGCGGCGCTCGGCGACGGCAGCGACCTGCTCGACGACGACCTGGTCGCTGTCCTGGTACAGGGTCTGCCCGAACTCGTCGGTCTGGCTGCGGGCGCTGGCGGCGTCCCACGCGCGGGCCAGCCGGCCGCGCGCCAGCGGGCTCCACGGGATGACGCCGACCCCCTGGTCCGCGCACAGCGGCAGCATCTCCCGCTCCTCCTCCCGGTAGAGCAGGTTGTAGTGGTTCTGCATCGACACGAACCGGGTCCACCCGTGCCGCTCGGCGACGTGCTGGGCCTTGGCGAACTGCCACGCGTACATCGAGGAGGCGCCGAGGTAGCGCGCCTTGCCCGCCTTGACGACGTCGTGCAGCGCCTCCATCGTCTCCTCGATCGGGGTGGAGTAGTCCCAGCGGTGGATCTGGTAGAGGTCGACGTAGTCGGTCCCCAGCCGGGTCAGGCTCGCGTCGATCTCTGCCAGGATCGCCTTGCGTGAGAGACCTCCGCCATGGGGACCCGGGCGCATGGTCCCGTGGACCTTGGTCGCGAGGACGATCTCCTCCCGCCGGGCCAGGTCGCCGAGCGCCCGCCCGACGATCTCCTCGCTGCTGCCGGCCGAGTAGACGTTGGCCGTGTCGAAGAAGTTGATGCCCGCCTCGACCGCTCGCCGCAGGAACGGCCGGCTCGCGTCCTCGTCCAGGGACCACGGGTGCGAGCCGCGGCCCGGCGCCCCATAGCTCATGCAGCCCAGGGTGATCCGGGAGACCTGCAGCCCGGTCGCTCCCAGCCTCACGTACTCCACGGGCACCTCCAGGTCGGGTGGGTCGTCGCAGGCGAGGCTATGCCCCACCGGCCCGGCGCCCCGAAGGCCCCCGACGGTCAGCGGGGGACAGCGAGGTCGGCCCGGGTGAGGCGTCCCAGCCGCTCCAGCAGCACCGCCTCAGCCACGCAGACCCGCTCGAAGTCGCCGAGGTGCAGGCTCTCGTTGGCGCCGTGCGCGCGGGTGTCCGGGTCCTCGACTCCGGTGACCAGCAGCGCCGCCTCGGGGAAGCGCTCCGCGAACGCGGCGACGAACGGGATCGAGCCGCCCACCCCGATGTCGACCGGCGCGACGCCCCACGCGTCGGTGAACGCGGCCCGCGCCTCCTGGTAGACGCGGCCGCCCGCATCCGCCAGGAACCCGGCGCCCTTGTCGTCAAGGCGGACGCTGACCCTGGCCCCCCACTCCACGTGCTCGCGCAGGTGCGCCTCCAACAGCCGGTAGGCGACCATCGGCTCCTCGTCCGGAGCGATCCGCATCGAGATCTTGGCCGCCGCGACGGGGAGCAGGGTGTTGGACGACCGGGCCACCGAGGGAGCGTCGACGCCGATGACGCTGATCGCCGGCTTGCGCCACATCCGGGTGAGCAGGCTCCCTGCGCCGATGGTCCGCACACCGTCGAGCAGCCCGGAGTCTCGGCGCAGGTCGGCCTCGGTGAAGTCCAGGTCGGCGGCCTCCCCGGAGCGCAGGCCGGCGACGGCGACCTCTCCCGTGTCGTCGTGCAGCCCGGCGAGCAGGCGGACCAGCACCGTCAGCGCGTCCGGCACCGCACCGCCGAACATGCCGCTGTGCACACCGTGGTCGAGGGTCCGCACCTCGACCACCACGCGGACCATTCCCCGAAGGGTCGTCGTCAGCGCAGGCTGGCCGACCCGCCAGTTCATGCTGTCGGCCAGCACGATGGCATCGGCCGCGAGCAGGTCCCCCTGTCGGCTGAGCACCGCGGGCAGGCTGTCCGAGCCGATCTCCTCCTCGCCCTCCACGAACACGGTCACGCCTACCGGCAGGGCGCCTGCGTGGGCGCGCAGCGCGGCGAGGTGGGCCATGATCCCTGCCTTGTCGTCGGCCACCCCGCGTCCGTAGAGCCGGCCGCCTCGCTCGGTCGGCTCGAACGGCGGGCTCTCCCAGTCGGCGTCGTCGCCGGGCGGCTGCACGTCCGAGTGGGCGTACAGCAGGACCGTAGGGGCGCCAGGCGGCCCGTCGACGTGGGCGATCACGGCCGGCCGGCCGCCCTCGCGGACGACCTCGGTGGTCAGTCCCTCGTCCCGCAGGAGGTTGGCGCATTCCTGCGCACAGGCCTCGACGTGCGCCTGGTCGAACGCGTCCACCGACACGCTCGGGATCCGGGACAGCCGCTCGAGGTCGGCCCGCAGCCGGGGCTGCAGCGCCTGGACCCGGGAGCGGAAGGCGTCGACCCGGCCGTCGGGCAGGGGGCTGGCACTCACTCGGCGGAGCCTATGCCAACGCGGCACGGCCGTAGGGTGGGCACGTGTTCGGACGCAGGAAGTCCCAGCCCGCCTCGGCACCTGCGAGCGCGTACGTCGAGCGCGCGGGTGCCAAGAACCGTCCCACCCCCAAGCGACGCGACCAGCAGGCGGCGCGCAAGCGGCCGCTCGTGCCGGCCGACCGCAAGGCGGCCGCCGCCGAGGGCCGGCAGCGGGCGCGGCTGGAGCGGGCCCGGCAGCGGCAGGCGATGCTGTCCGGAGACGAGGCGCACCTGCCGGCGCGGGACAGCGGACCGGTGCGCCGGTTCCTGCGCGACGGCGTGGACTCGCGCATCAACATGGGCGAGTTCCTGCTGCCGGTGATGGTGGTGGTCCTGCTGCTGTCCTTCGCGGGGTCGCACCTGAAGAGCAGCAGCCTTCTGCTCGACCTGTTCGCGCTCGTCTACCTGCTGATCCTGGTTGCCCTGGTCGACGCGGCGCTGCTCGCGCGGCGGCTGCGCAGGAAGGCTGCCGCCCGGTTCGGCGAGGCGGCGATCCCGCGCGGCGCTGCGATGTACACGGTGATGCGGGCCTTCCAGCTGCGCCGGACCCGGCTCCCCCGGCCGATGGTGAAGCGCGGGCAGCGGCCGGCCTGACGCAGGATCTTCACTCCGCCTCGGGCTCGCGGGCGCCGAACGGCAGCGGGGTGCGGGTGACGGGGTAGCTGACGAAGTACATCCGCCGGACCCACCCGCCCTCGTCCCGGACAACCTCCAGACGCTCACCCCGCTCGCGCCCCTGCACGGCGAGGAACAGGTCGTCCGCTACCCGCTCGAACCGGGTGTCGGCCCGGCCTCCCGGCAGTGCCACCACCCGGGACCACAGCTCGTCGCGGCGCACCTCGAAGACGAGCTCCGCGCCCTCGCTCCACCAGCTGCCCAGGATGCCGTCCAGCTCGGGGCGCCGCCGTGACGGCCGCCACGGCTCCGGCGTGGACGGCTGCTCGTCGAGCACGGCCAGGGTGAGCGAGGCGGCGAGCTCCAGCGGGTCGGCGCCGGCGGAGCTGTTGGCGAACGCCACGGCGCCGACCTTGTCGCTGCGCCGCACCTGCAGGCCGCTCGTGAAGCCGGGCATGCCGCCCGCGTGGCCGACCAGGACCCGCTCGCCGAAGCGGCCGAGACCGAACCCCATGCCGTAGGCGCCCGTCCACGCGTCGAGGTCGGCCATGACGACCGGGTGGGTCATCTCCTCCAGGGTGTCCGGGGCGAGGACCTCCGGCACGGGGTCGGCCAGGAACGCGGCATAGCGAGCCAGGTCGGCCACGGTGCTCCAGAGCCCTCCGGACGGGGCCGCCGCGCGCAGCTCCAGGCGCGGTTCGAGCAGCACCGTGGCGGCATGGGGGTGCACCAGGTATCCGGTCGCCGCGGTCGGCTCGGGCGTCAGGCCCGTGCGGCTCATCCCGAGAGGCGCCAGGATGCGGCGGTGGACCGACTCCTCCCAGCTGCCGCCGTCGAGCCGGGCGACGACCTGGCCCAGGGCGGCATACGCCAGGTTGGAGTAGTGGAACGCCAGGTGCGGCGGCAGCACCTGCTCCGCCTCGGCCAGCTCGGCCAGCAGCCGCTGGCCGTCCGGAGGGTCCAGGCTCTCCCAGACCCGGCCGGTGAACTCCCGCCGCAGCCCGGACGCGTGTGCCATCAGCCGCCGGGGCGTCAGGGTCGGCGAGGACAGCTGCGGCAGCACGGCCGAGACGGGGTCGTCGAGGGCGAGCCTGCCCTCGTCCCGCAGCGCCATCACCAGGACCGCGGTGAACGTCTTGGTGATCGAGCCGATGAGGTACTGCGTGTCGTCCGTCGGCGGCTCGGCCGGCTCGAGCGAGGCGGAGCCGACGTGCGCGGACCACACCATCTCGCCGTCGCGCACCACACCCGCGCTGACTGCGGGGGCACGCCAGTCGCGCTGCGCCGACGCCACCAGCCGGTCCAGCCGGCCCGCCAGCTGGGGGCTCGGGCGGGTCACGGGCAGCGGCTCACTCGGCCGAGCGCAGGCTCATCGGACCGTAGACGGCCTCGCCGTCACACTGCAGCGTGACCGCCTCGACGCCGGCCTCGGCCAGCGAGCGCCACTGCGTCCCCAGCCAGCTCTCGGCGTCGCCCTGTGAGGGGAACTCGGAGGACTCGCTCACCGCCGGGTCCCCGGCGGGGGCCGGCGCCCCTTCCCCGTCGAGGTAGCGCCAGGTCCACGATCCGCTCATGACGCCACCCTAGCCAGCCACCGCTGACCCGGCGGCGAACGCCGCGACGGCCCCGATCACGACGACCGCCGGCGCCCGCACGTCCGGCGGGACCCCGGACGCGAGGATCTGGGCCAGCGTCGAGGCGACGACGTGCTGGGTAGGCATGGCGGCGTCCATCACTGCTGCCACGGGCGTCGCAGGGTCCCGTCCGGCCGACACCACGGCCCCCACGACGGAGGGCAGCGCCTCGACGCCCATGAGCACCACGATGGTCAGGCCGCTGCGAGCGATCGCCTCCCAGTCCACGGTGCTCCGGGGGTCGTCGGGGGCCGCGTGGCCGGACACCACGGTGAACCCCTGGGACAGCCCGCGGTGGGTGAGCGGAATACCGGCCAGCTCGGGAGCGGCGGTGGCCGAGCTGACGCCGGGGACCACCTCGACCGGCAGTCCAGCCGCCTCGCAGGCCTGCACCTCCTCCATGCCGCGCCCGAAGACGAAGGGGTCACCGCCCTTGAGCCGGACCACGGTCCGCCCGCTCCGCGCCCGGCTGACCAGCACCTGGTTGATCCGCTCCTGTGGGGTGTAGCGGCCGCGCGGGATCTTGGACACGTCGAGGATCTCGACTCCCTCGCGAAGCCCGTCCAGGGCGGCAAGTGGAGCGAGCCGGTCGACGACGACGACATCGGCCTCCGCCAGGGCGTGGAACCCCTTGAGCGTCAACAGCTCGGGGTCGCCCGGACCTCCGCCGACCAGGACCACGCGGCCGACCGGCCCGCCGCCGTCGCCCCTAGCGTCGAGCCCCTCGACCGGGTCAGCGTCCGTGCCGACCGTTGTCCTCGAAGGCGCCGGGGGCTCGGCCCGCAGGGCCGACTCGACGGCGGACACGGCCGCATCACGCAGCGCCGCCGCCCGCCGGGGGTCCCGGCCGCCGTGCACGCTGACCGTGGCCGGGCCGGTGCGCCCGGTGGCGGGCATCCAGGCCGACGCGCCCATCGCGTCATCGGCCCGGAGGCAGAACAGGCGCCTGGAGTCCGCCTCGGCCACCACGGCCGCGTTGACCTGCGCGTCGTCCGTGCACGCCATGGCCAGCCACGCGCCGTCCAGGTCTCCCACGGCATACCCGCGCTCGTGCCACTGCACCTGCCCCCGCTCGGCCAGGTCCTCCAGGGCCGCCACCAGCCCCGGACTGACCAGGGTCACCTCGGCGTGCGCGGCCAGCAGCGAGCCCACCCTGCGCAGTGCCACCGCACCACCGCCGACGACGACGACGCGGCGCCCGTGCAGGCGAAGACCGAGTGGCAGCAAGGGTTCCGACGTCGGCACGACGTTGCCCGTCTCCTGCTCGCCTACGCCTGGCTCGCGCGGACCTGCACGAACGGCGGCCGGACGACCAGCGCCGGCACCGAGCGGCCGCGCACGTCGACCACGACCCGGTCCCCCTCGGCGACCTCGGGAGCCAGCAGCGCCAGCGCGATCCCGCGACGCAGGGTCGGCGAGAAGGTGCCGGACGTGACCTCGCCGAGTGGCGCGCCGGACAGGTCGGCGACCGCACAGTGCGAGCGGGGTATGCCGCGCCCGGTCGCCTCCAGCCCCCAGCTGACCCGGCGCGGACCGCTCGCCCGCTCGGCCAGCAGCTGCTCCCGACCCCAGAACGCCGGCTTCTTCCATCCCACCGCCCAGCCCACGCGGGCCTGCACCGGTGTGATGTCGGGGCTCAGCTCGTACCCGTGCAGCGGATAGCCCATCTCGGTCCGCAGCGTGTCCCGCGCGCCGAGACCGCAGGGCAGGCCGCCATGCGGTACGGCTGCCTGCAGCAGCGCGTCCCACAGGTCGCCGGTGTCCTCCCAGCGGGGCAGGAGCTCATAGCCCCGCTCGCCGGTGTAGCCGGTCCGGCAGACCAGGACCGGCCGGCCGGCCCAGTCCGCCTCGACGAACGACATGTACTCGTGCCCCGCCGGCAGCCCTGTGGCCCGGAGCACCGCATCGCTGTCGCGGCCCTGGACCGCCAGGACCCCGAAGTCGCGGTGCCGGTCGGTGACCTCGACACCCTCCGGCGCGGCCGCCCGCAGCCGGCGGACCACCTCAGCGGTGTTCGCGGCGTTGGGCACGAGGAAGACGTCGTCGCCGCCGTGCAGGTAGGCGATCAGGTCGTCCACCACGCCACCGGACTCCTCGCAGCACAGCGTGTACTGCGCCTTGCCGGGGCGGATCCGCCCCAGGGCGTTGGTGAGGCACCGGTCGACCAGATCCGCGGCGCCCGGCCCGGTCACGCTCGCCTTGCCGAGGTGGCTGACGTCGAAGATGCCGACCCGCTCGCGCACCGCGGTGTGCTCGCGCACGACCCCGCCCCCGGGGTACTCGATCGGCATCGTCCAGCCGCCGAAGTCGGCCATCTTGGCGCCCAGGGCCACGTGCCGCTGGTGCAGCGGCGAGGTCAGCGCCGCGGGTGGGGCGGCTGAGCCGGGGCCGGGGTCTGCCGGGCCGGCTGGGCCGGCCGGGTCGCTGGGCCGCGCGACGGGGGTCGAGGGGCGGAGGTCGGTCACCGAGCCACGGTATCGCTGGAACGCTTCCCACCCCGAGCCGTCCCGCGGCCGAGCGGCCGCCCCTCCCGTCGTCCGGCCGATCCGTCCGGTGGTCGTATCGTCGCCCTCGTGACCTCCCTCAGCGCCACCACCGACCCACCAGCCACTGTCACCGCCGACGCGCTGGTGGTCGCGTCCGCCCCCGATGCCGCCGGCCCGGACGGCGGCACGGCGGTCCTGGTCGACGGGCACGGCCTCCCCGCCGAGGCGGCCGCCCACATCGGGTCGGCCCTTCGTGCGGTCCGTGCCTCGGGCAAGGCCGACGAGGTGGTCAAGCTGCCCGGGGTGGGCGGGCTGCGCGCGCCGCTGGTGGTGGTGGCCGGCCTGGGGGCGCTCGAGCGGGGCACGACGGCATACCGGCCGGAGACGCTGCGGCGGGCGGCGGGCGCCGCGGTGCGCGAGCTCGCCGGGCTCGGCACCGTCGCGCTGGCCTTCCCCATGGCAGCGGAGCAGGACCTGGCAGCCATCGCCGAGGGAGCGCTGCTCGGCGCCTACCGGTTCGCCGGACTGCACCGCTCGAGGCGGGACGCCGCGGAGCCGTCCCGGTCGGCGCCCGTTGCTGCCGTCCAGGTGCTGGTCGCCACCGGCGGCGAGCAGCCGGATGCCGTGGTCCGTCGCGCCTCGGCACTGGCGACCGCACACGAGTGGGCGCGGGACCTGGTCAACACGCCCCCGAACCTGCTCTACCCCGAGTCCTTCGCGCAAGCGGTGGTCGATCGCGCCCAGGGGACGCCGGTGGAGGTGACGGTGCTCGACGAGCTGGCGCTCGCCGAAGGCGGCTTCGGCGGGACGGTCGGGGTCGGCCGTGGCTCCCACCGACCGCCGCGTCTGGTGACGGTGACGTATGCGCCGGAGGGAGCCCGTGCCACACTCGCCCTGGTCGGCAAGGGGATCACCTTCGACTCCGGGGGCCTGGACATCAAGCCGGCGGCCGGGATGCTGACGATGAAGTGCGACATGGCGGGAGCGGCCGCGGTCGCGGCGACGGTGCTGGCAGCGGCCGAGCTGGACCTTCCGGTCGCCGTCACCGGCTACCTGTGCATGGCCGAGAACATGCCGGGCGGAGGCGCGCAGCGTCCCAGCGACGTCGTGACCATGCGGGGCGGCACCACGGTGGAGATCCTCGACACCGACGCCGAGGGCCGGATGGTCCTCGCGGACGGCATCGCCCTCGCCTCGGAGCAGTCGCCGGACGCCATCGTGGACATCGCGACCCTGACCGGGCACCAGGTGACGGCTCTGGGAACGCGGATCGGGGCGGTGATGGCGGGGCAGGACCGGTTCCGCGACAGGGTGCGCGATGCGGCGGACGCCTGCGGGGAGCCGTTCTGGCCGATGCCGCTGCCTCGCGAGCTCCGCACGCAGCTCGACTCCCCCGTCGCCGACCTCGCGCACAAGGGCGAGCGGATGGCGGGCATGCTGACGGCCGGCTTGTTCCTGCAGGAGTTCGTCGGCGACCTGCCGGACGGCGCGGGGCCGATCCCGTGGGCGCACCTGGACATCGCCGGTCCGGCCTGGAACGACTCCGGCGCCCACGGGTACACCCCCAAGGGCGGCACCGGGTTCGGCATCCGGACCATGCTCACCCTCGCGGAGTCGTACGCCACCAGCTGAGCCGTGACCTGCGTGCGCTGCGTCAGCCGCCGCTCTTGCGCCGGAACGTGCGCTGGGTCGACGCGGGGCCGTGCGCGTCGTGGACCTTCGCCTGACCGCCACCGTCGGAGACGTCGCGGCCACCGTGGGCGTGCTTCTTCTGCAGCGCCTCCCGGAACCTGCGCTTGGTGTCCTCCGGCACCGCCGCCGACGAGGAGACGTCCGCAGCCTCGTCCGAACCGGCGTCGGCGCCCGTGGGTGCCGCCGGGTCGTGCGGCTGTGCGTCGTCTCGTGCAGGCATGGCAGCCCTCCATCGCTCGGGGTCGTGACGGGTCCACACTGACACGCCGCGTGCGGCGGCTACCAGCGACTATCGACCAGCGGCAGCGCAGTCGACCAGCGACGGTCAGGGACGGCGCCGCTGGCGCGAGTTCCACTCGCGCATCCGGGAGGGGTATCCGGTCTGCAGGACGTCGTAGACGGGGATGGCGAGGGAGCGGGCGAACTCGAAGGCCGCGTCCCGGGAGGGCACGGCCCGCCTGGTCCACTCCCCGTCGTAGGCGATGAAGACCACTGTGGTCGCGGTGACGTTGGTGGGCGGCTCCACATACGCCTCGACGCCTCGGCGGGACTGGGCCCAGTCGGCGAGGTAGCGGCGCACGGCTCCGGGGTTGACCGCCATGTCCGGGCCGTCCACCGGGCCGGGGTTCCCGCCCCGCCGCCTTCCGCGCAGCCGCAGCCGCAGCCGGGCCCATACGCTGCCGGTCCTCCGCACCCCAGGACTGTATGTCGGTGTGCTGGACGTTGTCTGCTCCCCTCCTGTGCGTCCGGCACTGACGGCGGCACAGCCGGCATAGGCCGTCGGGGCGCTCAGGTGGCAGGATGCGGGGGACCCGTCCGGGCTGCGGGAGCCTCCCGTCACCGAGCCTAAGGAGCAGGCATGTCGGCCAGCGCCGCGAACACGTACGACGTCGTCATTCTCGGCGGGGGAAGCGGCGGCTACGCCTGCGCGCTGCGCGCCGCCGAGCTCGGCCTCTCGGTCGCCCTGGTGGAGAAGGGCAAGCTCGGAGGCACCTGCCTGCACGTCGGGTGCATCCCGACCAAGGCGCTGCTGCACGCGGCGGAGGTCGCCGACAGCGCGCGCGAGGGCAGCACCTTCGGGGTCAAGACGACCTTCGAGTCGGTCGACATGAGCGGGGTGCACGCCTACAAGGACGGCGTCGTGGGCAGGCTCTACAAGGGCCTGCAGGGGCTGGTGAAGTCCAAGAAGATCGACTACGTCGAGGGTGAGGGACGGCTGAGCGCCAAGGACACGGTCGAGGTCGCGGGCCGCAGCCTGGTCGGGCGGAACGTCGTGCTGGCGACCGGCTCCTACCCGAGGACGCTGCCGGGGCTCGAGATCGGCGGCCGGATCATGACCAGTGAGCAGGCGATCAGGCTGGACTTCGTGCCGCCGCGGGTCGTCGTCCTCGGCGGCGGGGTCATCGGCGTCGAGTTCGCGTCGGTCTTCAAGTCGTTCGGCTCCGAGGTCACCATCGTCGAGGCCCTGCCGAGACTGGTCGCCTCCGAGGACGCCGCGGTCTCCAAGCAGCTGGAGCGCGCCTACCGCAAGCGAAAGATCGCCTTCCGGACCGGCGTGCGCTTCGCCGGGGCGACCCAAAGGGGCGACACCGTGACCGTCACGCTGGAGTCCGGCGACGCGATCGAGGCCGACGTGCTCCTCGTCGCCGTCGGTCGCGGACCGGTGGCGAGCGGCCTGGGCTACGAGGAGGCCGGCGTGGCCATGGACCGCGGGTTCGTGCTGGCCGACGAGCGGTGCCACACTAACGTCGAGCACGTCTTCGCCGTCGGGGACATCGTGCCCGGCCCGCAGCTCGCGCACCGCGGCTTCGCGCAGGGCATCTTCGTCGCCGAGGAGATCGCCGGCCTCACGCCCCCCGCGATCGACCAGTTCGGCATCCCCCGGGTCACCTACTGTGACCCCGAGATCGCCAGCGTCGGCCTCACCGAGGAGCAGGCGCGGGAGAAGTACGCCGACATCGAGACCTACGAGTACAACCTCGGCGGAAACGGCAAGAGCCAGATCCTGCAGACCCAGGGCTTCGTCAAGCTGGTGCGCCAGAAGGACGGACCCGTGGTCGGTGTGCACATGATCGGCGCCCGGATGGGAGAGCAGTCCGGGGAGGCGATGCTGATCTACAACTGGGAGGCTCTGCCCTCCGACGTCGCACAGCTGCTGCACGCCCACCCGACGCAGAACGAGGCGCTCGGCGAGGCGCACCTGGCCCTGGCCGGGAAGCCCCTGCACGCGCACGCCTAGCCTCCAGCCCTAGCTGACGAGCACGACCCCCGACCGGTACGCCGTTCCACCCGGCTCCCAGCGCGCCGGGGCCGGCCACCGCACGAGCACCGCACGAGCACCGCACGAGCACCGCACGAGCACCGCACGAGAAGAGGACCGCCGCTCATGTCTGAACGCGTGACCATGCCGGCTCTTGGCGAGTCGGTCACCGAGGGCACCGTGACCCGCTGGCTCAAGAGCGTCGGCGACACCGTCGAGGTCGACGAGGCGCTGCTGGAGGTGTCCACCGACAAGGTGGACACCGAGATCCCGTCCCCGATCTCTGGCACCGTGCAGGAGATCCTGGTCGCCGAGGACGACACGGTGCCGGTAGGGGCGGACCTGGCGGTCATCGGCGAGGGCGCCGGACAGGGCGGCGCCACACCGGCGCCCGCGTCGGACACAGCGCCGCAAGCGGCCCAGCCCCCACCGGACGCCCGCAACGCGCAGGAGTCCCTGCCGCCGCCGGCGGAGGCACAGTCGACCTCGGTCGAGCCGGACGAGGAGGTCAAGGCACCCCGGGCGCAGACGCACCCCAGCGACGGCGCAGACGGCGCTCCGGGGGGCACCATCATCACGATGCCGGCGCTCGGCGAGTCGGTCACGGAGGGCACGGTGACCCGCTGGCTGAAGGCAGAGGGAGACCAGGTCGAGGTCGACGAGGCGCTGCTGGAGGTGTCCACCGACAAGGTCGACACCGAGATTCCCTCGCCGGTCGCGGGCACGCTGACCGCCATCCTGGTGGGCGAGGACGCGACCGTGGCGGTCGGCGCCGATCTCGCCGTCGTCGGCGGGGCGCCCGGAGCGGGCGAAGCAGGTGGAGGGGACGCGCAGCAGGCGGGCGCCCCGGACGCCGAGGCGGCCCTTCCGGCGGAGTCTGCGCCCGAGCCGGACCGGCCGCAGCCGGCGCCGACTCCCCCGCCCGAATCCGCCGAGCAGGCCACGCGACCGACTCCCGAGCACCCGGCGCCGACCCATGAGCAGGGCCTGCCCGAGCCCACCGAGGTCCCCCAGGCCTACGCCGCCGAGCCGGCACCCCTACCGCCGCAGTCCCCCGCGCCGTCGGCTCCACCGTCCGCAGCCGCCCAGGGCAGGGCGGCGCCTGCCGCACCGGCTGCCACCGGGAACGAACCGAACGGCGTCGACGCCTCCGCCTACGTCACTCCTCTGGTGCGCAAGCTGGCGACGCAGCACGGCGTCGATCTCGCCTCGCTGCGCGGCACCGGCGTCGGAGGCCGGATCCGCAAGCAGGACGTCCTGGACGCGGCACAGGCCGCCGCGGAGCAGACCGAGCGCGCAGCGGCGGCGCAGGCCACCGCCGAGCAGCCACCGGCGGTCCCCCCGCAGACGTCCTCCACGGGAAGTGACACGGCACCGGCTGCCGTCGGCGGCTTCAGCGTGTCACCCAAGAGGGGCACGACGGAGAAGATGAGCCGCCTCCGCAAGGTCATCGCCCAGCGCATGGTGGAGTCGTTGCAGGTATCGGCACAGCTCACCACGGTCGTCGAGGTCGACGTCACCCGTATCTCCCGGCTCCGCGACCGCGCCAAGCGCGACTTCGAGGCACGTGAGGGCGTCAAGCTCAGCTTCCTGCCGTTCTTCGCGCTGGCCGCCGTCGAGGCACTCAAGCAGCACCCCAGCGTCAACGCCAGCGTCGAGGGCGACCAGATCACCTACCACGGCGCCGAGCACCTCGGCGTCGCGGTCGACACCGAGCGCGGCCTGCTCGTGCCGGTGATCAGGGACGCCGGCGACCTCAACATCGCGGGACTGTCCCGCAAGATCGCCGACCTCGCCGAGCGCACCCGGGGCAACAAGGTGACCCCCGACGAGCTGGGCGGCGGCACGTTCACCCTCACCAACACCGGCAGCCGCGGCGCGCTGTTCGACACCCCGATCATCAACCAGCCGCAGGTCGCCATCCTGGGCACCGGTGCCGTCGTCAAGCGCCCGGTCGTCGTCGCCGACCGGGACGGCGGCGAGACGATCGCCATCCGCTCGATGATCTACCTGGCCCTGTCCTACGACCACCGCATCGTCGACGGCGCGGACGCGGCGCGGTTCCTCAGCACGATGCGGACCAGGCTGGAGGAGGGCGCGTTCGAGGCGTCCCTCGGTCTGTGAGCGACGTGGTGACCGGGCCGCGCCGGATCGCGGTCACCGGAGCCTCGGGGCTGATCGGCGCCGCCCTCTCCGCCTACCTGAGCGGCCGGGGTGACCAGGTTGTGCACCTGGTCCGGCGAGCGCCGCGCACGCCGGCGGAGGTCCGCTGGGACCCCGCCTCGCGCCGGATGGACGCCGGGCTGCTGCGCGGCGTCGATGCGGTGGTCCACCTGGCCGGCGCGGGCGTGGGCGAGCACCGGTGGACCCCGGCATACAAGCAGCTGATCCTGACCTCGCGGGTGGACAGCACGCACGCCATCGCGACCGCCGTCGGGGAGCTGGCCCGCGGCGGGGCGGCGGTGACCCTGGTGAGCGCGTCGGCGACCGGCTACTACGGCAACGACCGCGGGGACGAGCCACTGACGGAGGACAGCTCTGCGGGATCGGGCTTCCTGGTCGACGTCGTGCAGGCGTGGGAGGCCGCGGCCGACCCCGCCCGCGATGCCGGTGTGCGCGTGACCCACCCGCGTACCGGGTTGGTCATGTCGCCGCACGGGGGGGCGTTCGCCAAGCTGCTGCAGCTGGCCGGCAAGGGCCTGGGCGGCCCGCTGGGGTCGGGACGCCAGTGGTGGAGCTGGCTCACCCTGGCGGACGAGGTCCGGGCCCTGGCCTACCTGGTCGACACACCGACCCTGTCCGGGCCGGTCAACCTGGTCAGCCCGTCGCCGGAGCGGCAGGCCGACGTGGCCCGGGCGCTGGGCGCGGCGCTGCACCGCCCGTCGCTGCTGCCTGCTCCCGCCCTGGCACTGAAGCTGGTCCTCGGCGAGTTCGCCTCCGACGTGCTGGGCAGCGCGAAGGTGCTCCCGACGGTGCTGACGGCAGCGGGCTTCACGTTCGAGCATCGCTCCATCGACACGGCGAGCCGCTGGCTGGTCGACCAGCGCTGACCGGGCCAACCGGCCCGCTCAGCCGACGCTGGCGATCCGCCAGCCGCTGCCGGTCCACTGCAGGTGCAGCCGGACCGTCCGCACCGAACCGCGGCGCGGCAGGGGCGCAGCGCCCTCCCGGCGGTAGGTGTACGCCGAGGTCTCCACGCTGGCACGCACGGTGACCCGCGCGCCGGCGTCCTGCAGCACTGCCCCGGCCCGCACTGCGGTGGTCAGGTCGACGTAGGTGGCGCGCAGCCGCACAAGGGCGCTGATCACCGCCGCGTCCGCCCGCCACGCAGGTGAGCCCGGCACGTCGACCCGGCTGAGTGCCGCAGCGTCGCGACCGACCAGCGCAGCCGCTCGTCGGCCGGCGAGCTCGGTGGGCCTGCTCCTGGCCGCATCCCGTGACGCGGTCACGTCGGCGGCCGAGCTGGAGCCAGGCCTGCGGACCGCGGATCTCCCTGCACCGGACGACGAAGGACCGGACGACGAAGGAGCGGGCGACGTGAGAGCTGAGACCGGGCCCCCGTGGGCCGCAGCCGGCGCCGGTGCCGAGCTGGGACGTCGCTCAGGACCCCTCAGCCACCACGTGGTCGCGCCGGCCACCAGCACGAGCACCGCCAGGACCGAGCCCAGCAGGACCCGGCGCGGCGGCCAGGTCGGGTGTCGCCTCACCGGCGTGCGGGCCGCCAGAGCGGACCTCGGGCGGCGGCGCAGGCTGTCCCGACGGCGCAGGCTGTCCCGACGGCGCGGGCTGTCCCGACGGCGCGGGCTGTCCCGGCGCGATGCGGCGGCCGCCGGTTCGGCCCGTTTGGCGTCGGCCCGGAGCCGGTGGGTCAGCGCCGCCGCCGGGTCCGCCCCGGCGGCGAGCTGAACCGGCTCCGGCAGGGCGGCGTCGTAGAGCTCCACCGCCGCCCGGCGAGCGTCCGGGCGGCCGAGCGGGTCGCTGGCCATGCAGGACTCGACCGCGCGCACCAGCGCAAGCGGGGCCTGCGGCGCGACGTCCTCCAGCCGCGGCCGCACGGCCGGTGGCGGCGCGGCCCGCCCGACCAGGGCATACCACCCCAGTGCCCCCAGCGCCCAGACGTCGGACGCGGGACCGGGCAGCTGACCGCGTGTCACCTCCGGAGCGATGAACCCCGTGGTCCCGTGCACCTGCTCGGGCAGCTCACCCACCAGGGCGGCGACCCCGAGGTCGCCGATCAGCGGCATGCCGTCGGCGGTGAACAGCACGTTGCCCGGTGAGAGGTCGCTGTGCACGACCCCAGCGGCGTGCAGGTCGGCGAGCGCGCCCGCAAGCGGCGCCAGGACGGTGACGGTCTCGCCCCCGGAGAGGTGACCTCGGCTGGAGACCACCTGCTCGAGGCTGCCGCCGCTCGCCAGCTGCAGGACCAGTGCCATCTCCCGTCCTCCAGCGGCAGCGCCTGCTCCAGACGCACGACGTGCGGGTTGTCCACCCGACTCAGCACACCGTTCTCGCGGAGCGCCTGCGCAGCACCGGCCCGGACCGCCGAACCGGGCACCACCTTGACGGCAAAGCGTCGCCCGTCCCCGACGCGCGTCGCCGCCCAGACCTCGCCGACGGCTCCTCTGCCGATCACGGCGTCCAGGACGAAGCCGGGCACCAGCGGACGGGACTGCCCCGTTGCCGTGGGCTGCGACATGGGACCCCCCTACTGTTCCTCCATGGCAACCGACACCCCTACCATCCTGGCCACCTCGGGCGGCTACCGGGAGCACGAGCGGCTGCAGTTCGCCTTCGGTGACCTGGTCCACTATGCCGTGGAGCTGTCCGGCGTGTCCGGCTCCGTCCCCAAGGTCTGCAACCTCGGCACCGCGATGGGCGACCAGCGCTACCTCAACGCCCATCTCGACGAGGCCGCCCGGCTGGCCGGCTTCGACCTGAGCCACCTCAACCTGTTCCCGATGCCCAACGTCGAGGACATCGAGGGACACCTGCTCGCGCAGGACGTCGTGTGGGTCAACGGGGGTTCGGTGGCCAACCTGCTCGCGGTATGGCGCGTGCACGGCCTCGACGCCATCTTCCGCCGCGTCTGGGAGGCCGGCGTCGTCCTCGCCGGGGTGTCGGCCGGCTCGATCTGCTGGCACGTCGGCGGCACCACCGACTCGTTCGGGCCCGCCTTGCGCCCGGTCACCGACGGGCTGGCGTTCCTGCCCTACGGCAACGGGGTCCACTACGACGGCGAGGCCCAGCGGCGACCGCTCGTGCACCGCCTGGTCGCCGACGGCACGCTCCCGACGACGTACTGCACGGACGACGGCGTGGGCATCGTCTACCACGGAACCGACGTGGTCGAGGCGGTCGCCGAGCGCGACGGGGCTCTCGCCTACGTGGTGACACGGGACGGCGACGTCGCGCGCGAGGAGCCGCTGGAGACGCGCCGCCTGCCCTGAGATGTCGGTGCTCCGTCTCGGCCTCATGGCGCCACGCGCTCAGCGGCGTCCCGGGGTGACGACGGGCACGACGGCGCCGCTCGCGGAGCTGGTGCGCGCGGCGTCGAGCACGGCGAGGGTGTGGACGGCGTCCAGCGGGTCGACCGGCATGGCGGTCCGGCGACGGTCCGCGGAGAGCGACAGGGCGGCACCGACCGCGCGGTAGAAGTCCACCTGACGCGACGGCGACTTGACTGCGGGAGTCCGCTGCGCCCCCCGGTAGACCCAGCCGCAGTGGTCCGGGTCGGCGTTGGCGAAGTCGGGCAGCACGTCGTCGGCGTCGTCGGCGAACTCGTTCAGCACGAAGGCTCCTGCACGCCCGAGCACCCGCATCCGCGGACCCGGCGCCGCGGCAAGCGACGTCGCACCGAGATGGCTGACCACGCCGGACGCGTGCCGGCAGGCCAGGAAGGAGGTGTCCTCAGCTGGGGTGGTCAGGGCGGAAATCTCGGCGTACACGGACTCCACCGGCCCGAACAGCTGCACGACGCCGTCGACCAGGTGGCTCTGCAGGTCGAGCAGGATGCCGCCGCCGTCGGCGGGAGCCGCCCGCTCACGCCAGCGCTGCTTGGCGACCGGACGCCAGCGTTCCCAGCGCAGCTCGGCCCGGAAGATCTCGCCGAGGTCGCCGGCCTGCACCACGTCGCGCAGCGTCGCGAACTCGGCGTCGTAGCGCCGGTTCTGAAAGACCGTGAGCGGCACCCCGGACCGGACTGCCGCGTCCACGACCGACAGTGCCCCGACCGCGTCCGTCGCCAGGGGCTTGTCGACGACCACGGGTATGCCGGCCGCGAGGGTGAGCAGCGCGTGCCTGACGTGGTCCCCGCTCGGGGTGGCCAGCACCACCAGGTCGATCCCGTCGACCGCCAGGAGCGCGTCGAGGTCCGGCACGACCAGAGCGCCCGGCAGGTCCTGGTGCACCTGTGCGACGCGGCCGGGGCTGGACGTCGAGACGGCGACGACGGTCATACCGGCTTCGGCCAGCAGGGGCGCGTGGATGCCGCGGCCGGCCGACCCGTAGCCGGCGAGCGCCACCCTGGCCTGCTGCGTCATGGTGTCCGCTGTCCGCTGGGGGCTGTGGGGCGGCGCCGGGTCCGTCGGGCCAGTCGCGACCGTACCCGCTCCGGTGCGCGCTCGTGCCGGCCCGGTGCCTGGGCCAGTCGCCCCGGCCACCACACCGCGGGCCCGATGTCGTGCGCCAGCGCCGGGACCAGCAGCGAGCGCACCACCGTGGTGTCGAGCAGGACCCCGAACGCCACGAGGAAGGCGATCTGCGCGAGGAACAGGATCGGGATGACGGCCAGCGCGGAGAACGTCGCGGCCAGCACCACGCCGGCGCTGGTGATGACCCCACCAGTGACGGCCAGCGCGACCAGGATGCCCGGACGCGTGCCGCGGCTGCCGGACTCCTCGCGGACGCGGGTCATCAGGAAGATGGAGTAGTCGATGCCGAGGGCCACCAGGAAGACGAAGGCGTAGAGCGGAGTTGCCGGGTCCGAGCCCGGGAAGTGCAGGACGTGGTTGAACACCACCGCGGCGACGCCGAGGGTGGCGGCGAAGGAGATCACGTTGGCGGCCACCAGCAGCACGGGTGCCACCACGGAGCGCAGCAGCAGCATCAGCACGACGAAGATCACGGCCAGGATCGCGGGGACGATGACGCGCAGGTCGCGGTTGCTGGCGTTGCGGACGTCGAGGTTGCTCGCGGTGCCGCCCCCGACCAGCACGTCCCTGCCCACCGGGTCCAGGCGGGAGCGCAGCCGAGCGACGACGTCCTCCGCGGCGCGGCTGTCGGCCCCCGGCGTGAGCGTGGCATCGACGAGCACCGCGCCGTCCACGACCTTCGGCGGCTGGGCCGGCTGACCGGGCGGGCTGGGCTGGCCCGTCGCACTCGTCACCGTGACGTCGGCCACGCCAGGCACCGACCTCGCGACGGCCACGACGGCGTCGAGCTTGGCGGCAGGCGCCGTGATCTGCACCGGAGTGCCGGACCCCGCAGGGAAGTGCTGGGCAAGCACGTTCTGCCCCGTCACCGAGTCCACCGTGTGAAGGAACAGCTGGCCCTGGGTGATGCCCTCGGCTCTGAACGTGGGCACGAACGCCGCGCAGCCGAGGAGCAGGGCCAGGGTGAGCACCCAGGTCGCCCGTGGGCGGCGCCCTACCATGGCGGCCACCCGACCCCACAGACCACCTCCGCGCGCCCCGCCGAGCCGGTCCTTCGCGTGCACGTGGTCCACGTGCGGGACCGCCGGCCAGAAGACGCGGCGGCCGAGGAGCAGCAGCAGCGCCGGCAGGAAGCTCAAGGAGGCGGCCAGCGCTCCGGCGACGCCCAGCGCGCCGACCGGGCCGAGCCCCCGGGTGTTGCCCAGCTGGGACAGCAGCAGGCAGAGCAGCCCGAGGATGACGGTCGCACCGCTGGCGCCGATCGGCTCCACCGCGGCGCGCCACGCGGCCCGCATCGCGGTCCACGTGCTCGGGCTGTCGTGGAGCTCCTCGCGGTACCGGGAGACGAGCAGCAGCGAGTAGTCCGTCGCGGCGCCCACCACCAGGATGGACAGGATCCCCCGGCTCTGGCCGTTGAGGGCGATGGTGCCGCTCCTGGCCAGCGGGAAGATGACCAGAGCGGCCAGGGACAGCCCGAAGACCGACGTGAGCAGCACCGCGAACGGCAGAACCGGGCTGCGGTAGACCACCAGCAGGATCAGGAAGACCACGCCGAGGGCGACGAGCAGCAGGATGCCGTCGATGCCGCTGAACGCGGTGACGAAGTCGGCGAGCACGCCTGCCACGCCCGTCACGTGCACCGCCAGCCCCTGGCTCTGCAGCATGGCCCTCGCCGACGCGCGCAGCGCCGCGGCGCCCTCGAACAGCGGACTCGACCCGCCGATCGTCTTCCCCGCCTTCTCCGAGCTGAGCTCGACCGGCAGCAGCAGGGCCGTGCCGTCCTGGCTGGGTATGGCCAGCTGCGGGGGACGGGTCAAGAAGGACCCGAGCGTGTACCCGGGCACGCTGAACGGCAGCGCCGGTATGCCGGCCACGAACCGCTGCACCAGCGCCCGGTCGGCGTCGGTCAGCCCGCCCGGCCGGACGATGACGACGAAGTACGGCAGCGACCGGCTGGCGCTGAACCGAGCGGCGGTCGCCGCCACCTCGGTGGACTCCGCCGACTTGGGCAGGAACGAGGAGTTGTCGTTCTTCTGCACCTCAGAGAGCCGTCCCACCAGCGGGGCGCCCACCCCGCCCACCACGAGCCACAGCAGCAGTACCAGCGCCAGCCCCGCGAGACGCCGTGTGCGCGTGGTCCTGCCCGCAGGTGGGCGCCCAGCAGCCTCCGAGCCCCCGACTCCGGAGGACCCGGACGACCCGGACGACCCGGACGACCGGGATGGATCGGAGACCTCGGAGCCCTGGGACGCCTGTGCCGCATCGGGGTCCCCGGGCGCTCTGAGCTCAGACGCGGTCACGGCGGGTCATCTGCACTGCTCCGTCATCTGCACTGCTGCATGGTTCTCGGGCGGGCGACCAGGCTAACCGGCCGCGCGGGAGCGCCCACCACGTAGGCTGGCTGGATGCGTTTCGAGCACGTCGGTTTCGCCCCCGACTACGTCGACTACCAGAGTGCATGGGCCCGGCAGCGTGCAGTGCATGCGGCGGTCGTGGCGGGGGAGCAGCCCGACACGGTCCTGCTCCTGGAGCATCAGCGCGTCTACACCGCCGGCAAGCGCACCGAGCCGCACGAGCGTCCCCTCGACGGCACCCCGGTCGTCGACGTGGACCGCGGCGGCAAGATCACCTGGCACGGGCCCGGGCAGCTGGTCGGTTACCCGATCGTGCGCCTGCCCTCCCCCGTGGACGTCGTGGCCCATGTCCGGCGCCTGGAGTCGGTGATGATCGCGGTGTGTGCCGACTTCGGCGTGCACGCCACCCTGGTGCAGGGCCGCAGCGGCGTGTGGGTGGGCGACGGGAGCGGGGAGCGCCCCGCCCGCAAGGTGGGGGCCATCGGCATCCGGGTGAGCAGGGACGTGACCATGCACGGGTTCGCCCTGAACTGCGACTGCGACCTGTCCTGGGCGCAGGTCATCGTGCCCTGCGGCATCGCCGACGCCGGCGTGACCTCCTTGTCGCAGGAGCTCGGCCGCAGGATATCGGTCTCCGACGTGCTGCCGTACGCCGAGAAGCACCTCGCCGACGTCCTCGGCTGACCCGAGCCCGGCGGCCTGCAGACCGGCAGCCGGGTCCAGCGGCGGCGCGACATGGTCGGGAAGGCGCGGCGGGTGCGCGTTGTTAGCCTTGGTCAGTGCCCAGGATGCCCAGGACCGCCAGGACATCGGCGGTAGGGGCGCGCCGCCGGGACCCGCAGCATCCAGACCCGACGTGGGGAGCAGTCGCGTGACCATCGCACCGGAGGGCCGCCGGATGCTGCGGATCGAGGCCCGCAACGCCGAGACGCCGATCGAACGCAAGCCCGAGTGGATCCGCACCACCGCGAGAATGGGGCCGGAGTACTCCGCACTGCGCTCGCTGGTCAAGAGCGAGGGCCTGCACACGGTCTGCCAGGAGGCGGGCTGTCCCAACATCTTCGAGTGCTGGGAGGACCGCGAGGCCACCTTCCTCATCGGCGGTGAGCAGTGCACCCGGCGCTGCGACTTCTGCCAGATCGACACCGGCCGGCCGGCCGACCTCGACCGCGACGAGCCGCGGCGGGTCGCCGAGTCGGTGCAGCAGATGCATCTGCGCTACGCCACGGTCACCGGCGTGGCCCGCGACGACCTGGTCGACGGTGGCGCATGGCTCTACGCCGAGACCATCCGGCAGGTCCACGCGGTCAACCCCGGCACCGGTGTGGAGATCCTGGTGCCGGACTTCAACGGCATACCCGAGCTCGTGGGCCAGGTCCTGGACGCCGGTCCGGAGGTGTTCGCGCACAACGTCGAGACGGTGCCGCGGATCTTCAAGCGGATCAGGCCTGCCTTCACCTACGAGCGCTCGCTTCAGGTGCTGACGATGGGCCGCGACGCCGGGCTGGTCACCAAGTCCAACCTCATCCTCGGCATGGGCGAGCACGAGCACGAGATCGAGCAGGCGCTGGTCGACCTGCACGACGCCGGCACAGACCTGCTGACGATCACCCAGTACCTCCGACCCTCGCCCCGGCACCACCCGGTCGACCGCTGGGTCACGCCGCAGGAGTTCGTCCGCTGGTCCGATCTCGCCGAGCGGATCGGCTACAAGGGCGTCATGAGCGGACCGCTGGTCCGGTCCTCCTACCGCGCCGGGCGGCTGTGGGCGCAGGCGATGGAGCGTGCCGGTCGCCCGATCCCCGAGACGCTCGCCCACCTGGCGCGCGCGGCCGGGTCGCCCGCGCGGCAGGAGGCGTCGGCTCTGATCGACCGCGGCCGCACCGGGCGGGCCCTGAGCGACCGCCCCTGACCGGGTCTGGACCAGCCCGGCTCGCCGTATCCTGACCCCCATGGACCTGCGCAGGAGAAAGACCCCGGCCTCGGCCACGTCGGCGGCACCGACCAGCCGAGGCGCCACCGCAGTCCCCGGCACCAAGAAGCCGGGCCGGCTCGCACAGATGCGCCAGGTGTTCAGCGCCGCACGCGCCATCGACCCCACCATCGGCTGGTGGATGGCGCTGGCCGCCGTCGGGGTCCTCGTCGTCTTCGAGATCATCGGCCTGCTGGTCGGTCACTGGGTCTACTTCATGGTGATCGGCATCCCGATGGCCCTGCTCGCCGCACTGCTGGTCCTTTCCCGCCGCGCCGAGCGGGCGGCATACCGGAAGATCGAGGGCCAACCCGGTGCAGCGGGGGCTGCCCTGTCGTCGCTTCGGCGCGGGTGGTACTACGACCAGCAGCCAGTCGCGGGAGAGGCGCAGCGACCGGGCGACGTCTCCTCGGCCGCGATGGTGTTCCGCGCGACCGGCCGCCCGGGCGTCGTGCTGCTTGCGGAGGGACCCGCCGCCCGCGCGTCCCGGCTGGTGGAGGCCGAGCGCAGGCGCGTGGCGCGGGTGGCTCCCGGCGTGCCGATCACCGTCCTGCGCGTCGGCGACGGCGCCGACCAGGTGCCCGTGCGCCGGCTGAGCAGCAAGATGCAGCGGATGAAGCCCGTCCTAACCAAGGAGGAGGCCGCCGCGGTCAACAAGCGGCTGAAGGCGCTCGGTGGCGCCCGCCCGGCCATCCCCGCCGGCATGGACCCGAACCGGATCCGGATGGACCGCAAGGCGATGCGCGGCCGATAGGTCCCTGGCCCGGTGTGTGCGGTGTTCCGGCGTCGGCGTGGGGCGACGTCAGAGGCGCACCAGGACGGTGCCGGCCACCTTGTCGTGCAGCCCGCGCTCGTCGCGGTCCCACACCAGCGCCGGTATGGCGAGCGCGAGGAGCACCGTTCGGACCAGACCGGGCAACGGTCCGGCCAGCCCGCCACCCAGCCGGACCACCCGGAGCCCTAGCAACCGGTGGCCGATCGTGAACCCCACTGTCCCGACCAGCAGCAGGTTCTCCACGACGAAGACGGCCAGCGGAAGGAGCCCGTCGACCCCTCCGTGGCCGATCCGTGCGCCGAGGACGGCGAACGCCACGAGCTGGCAGAGCGTCCAGTCGACCAGGATCGCGGCGAGGCGGCGGCCGAAGCGGGCAACCGACCCGGGTCCCCGCTCCGGCATACCGAGCCGTTGCCCCGGGTACGAACCCGGGGCGACCCCGGCCGCTCGGGGGCCCTCGAGCCAGGAGCCGACGTCCTTGCGGTCCATCACGGCGCCCACGCTACCGTCGCCGCGGGGCGAGCCGGCCGAGAGCACGTAACACGCGGGAAACATGACCGGCCCTTTGGGTTAATCCGGGCGCCCTATGTTCTGTCCGGACGCGGCGGGCAAGTGATCGCACCTGCCCCTATTCAGGAGGTCGGATGTTCAGCAACGCCCAGGAGGTCCTGCAGTTCATCGCGGACGAGGACGTCAAGTTCGTCGACATCCGGTTCTGCGACCTACCGGGGGTGATGCAGCACTTCAACGTGCCGGCGCAGTCCCTCGACGAGGACTTCTTCGTCAACGGGCAGATGTTCGACGGGTCCTCGATCCGCGGGTTCCAGGCCATCCACGAGTCGGACATGAAGCTCATCCCCGACCCCACCACGGCCTACCTGGACCCCTTCAGGACCCAGAAGACGCTGATCCTCAACTTCTCCATCGTCGACCCCTTCACCGACGAGCAGTACAGCCGCGACCCGCGCAACGTCGCCGCCAAGGCCGAGGCCTACCTGAGGTCCACCGGCGTCGCGGACACCGCGTACTTCGGCGCGGAGGCGGAGTTCTACATCTTCGACGACGTCCGCTTCGAGACCAAGCAGAACGCCGGCTACTACTTCATCGACTCGATCGAGGCGGCGTGGAACAGCGGACGGGAGGAGGACGGCGGCAACCAGGGCTACAAGACCCGGTACAAGGGCGGCTACTTCCCGGTCCCGCCGATCGACCACTTCGCGGACGTGCGCGACGAGATGTGCCTCAAGCTCGCCGCCGTCGGCCTGACCGTGGAGCGGGCCCACCACGAGGTGGGCACCGCGGGCCAGCAGGAGATCAACTACCGGTTCAACACGCTGCTGCAGTCCGGCGACGACATCATGAAGTTCAAGTACGTCATCAAGAACGTCTCCTGGGCGATCGGCAAGACCGCGACGTTCATGCCCAAGCCCATCTTCGGTGAGAACGGCTCCGGCATGCACACCCACCAGTCCCTGTGGAAGGACGGCGAGCCGCTCTTCTACGACGAGAAGGGGTATGGCGGGCTGTCCGACATCGCCCGCTGGTACATCGGGGGGCTGCTCCGGCACGCCCCGTCACTGCTGGCCTTCACCAACCCGACCGTCAACTCCTACCACCGGCTCGTGCCCGGCTACGAGGCCCCGGTCAACCTGGTCTACTCGGCCCGCAACCGCTCCGCCTGCGTGCGGGTGCCCATCACCGGGACCTCTCCCAAGGCCAAGCGGATCGAGTTCCGCGTGCCGGACCCCTCCGCCAACCCCTACCTGGCGTTCGCGGCGCAGCTGATGGCGGGCCTCGACGGGATCAAGAACCGGATCGAGCCGCCCGAGCCGGTGGACAAGGACCTCTACGAGCTGCCCCCGGAGGAGCACGCCTCGATCGACCAGGTGCCGGGGTCGCTGCCGGAGGTGCTGAAGTCGCTGGCCGCGGACCACGAGTACCTGCTCGAGGGCGACGTGTTCACCCAGGACCTGATCGACACGTGGATCGAGTGGAAGACGCTCAACGAGGTCGACCCGATCCGGTTCCGTCCCCACCCGCACGAGTTCGAGATGTACTACGACCTGTAGGTGACTGCGCCGGCACCGCTGTGCCGATCCGCACGCCTCCCCGGGCTTCCTGCGCCTCCACGACCGACGTTGCTCGGCATCGCCCTGTGGCGTCGCCCTGTGAGGCAAAACTCTGCCTGTGGTGCCGACTCATGTCGCTCCGCGTTCAGCCTGCCTTCAGATCGCTGCGGCAGGGTTCGAACGCGCGACACGGCGTGGCAGGTGTCAGCGTCGTGCCGATCTCGCCCATCTCGTGCTAGGGGTATAACTATCGCTTCCTTGTCTCGGCGCGTGTTCCTCGGCGCTGTTGCCGTCACGGCGACCGCGCCCACAGGCTGCAGCGCTTCCAGCAGCACCACCACGAGGTCACCGGCGAAGAGCCCGAGGACCACGGCGGCCGAGCCGTCGGCAACACCTGCCCACCGCACGTCGCCGCCGGCCGCCGGCGCGGCGCCCGGCGACAGCGCGAGCCACGGAGCCGAGTCGCACAGCGACCTGCTGCACGGTCCGCGGACCCGCGACGCCGTCGCACTGACCTTCCACGGCGCCGGTGACCCCGCCCTGACCCGCAGCGCCCTGCAGCACGCCCGCACCGCGCAGAGCCATCTGACGGTACTGGCCGTCGGAAGCTGGTTGGCGCAGAACCCCAGCCTGGCACAGCAGATCCTGGCTGGAGGACACGAGCTGGGCAACCACACGTGGAGCCACCTGACCATGACTCGGCTGAGCGCTCTCTCGGCACGGGACGAGGTCGCCAGGGCCGCCGCCCTGCTGACCAGGCTCACCGGTTCGTCCGGGCGCTGGTTCCGCCCCAGCGGAACCCCGAGAAGCACGCCGGTCATCCGCCGGGCCGCGGCCGCGGCGGGGTACCAGCGGTGCCTTGCCTATGACGTCGACCCGCTGGACTACACCGACCCGGGGTCCTCGGTCGTGGCGGCTCGGGTCCTGGGCTCCGCCCGGCCGGGCTCCATCATCAGCCTGCACCTGGGGCACAGCGGCACCGTCGCGGCGCTGCCGGAGATCCTGACCGGCCTGCACCAGCGCGGACTTGCCGCCGTGACGGTCAGCCACCTCGTGGCGGGCACGGCATGAGTCTGGTCCAAAGGGGTGGCGCAGCCGCAGCGGTGGCCTGTTCGCTGGCCCTCAGCCTCGCCGTCTCGGCGTGTTCCTCCTCCTCTGGCGCGGTCGGCGCGTCGGCCGGCGCCAGCCCCACGCAGCGCCACTCCCCCACCACCGTCGCGCCGGCGCCGTCTGCCAGTGGGACGGCGGGCACGGCTAGCGGAAGTGCCGCATCCGGAGGCAGCGTCAACGTCTACGCCCACGACGGGCCCGGGCAGCTACGGGGTGCGGCGACGGCGGCGCGCTCACTGGTGTACGTGCCGAACACGCTGTCCAACACCCTCCAGGTGATCGACCCCTCGACGTACCGGGTGCTCGCCACCTACCGGACCGGCGGCGAGCCGCAGCACGTCGTCCCGAGCTTCGACCTGAACACCCTGTGGGTCAACGACAACACCGGCAACGACCTGATCCCGGTCAACCCGCGCACGGGTATGCCGGGCCGCAGGGTGGCCGTCGAGGACCCGTACAACCTGTACTTCACACCGGACGGTTCACACGCCCTGGTCATGGCCGAACGCCTGAGCCGGATCGACGTCCGGGACCCGCACACGATGCGGCTGCAGCGCAGCCTGCCGGTGCCCTGCAAGGGGCTGAACCACGCCGACTACTCCGCCGACCTGTCCTTCTTCGTGGTGACCTGCGAGTTCAGCGGCAAGCTGCTGGTCGTCAACCGGGACGCCACCACGGTGCTGAAGGTCATCGACCTGAACCACATCCACACACCGGGGCAGACGTCGGCGCATGCGGCGATGCGGATGGGCGGACCGCCCGTCCGGCTCGATCCGGGCGTCAGTGCCATGCCACAGGACGTGCGGCTCACTCCGGATGGCACCCGTTTCGTGGTCGCTGACATGCGTCGCAACGGTGTCTGGGTGGTCAACGCGCGCACCACGTCCATGCAGGGCTTCATCCCGACCGGTCCGGGAGCCCACAGCGTGTATCCCGACCGCTTGGGCACGCGGCTGTTCGTGGCGAACCGCGACGGGGGGACCATCACCGTCCTCGACGCCAACCTGAAGAAGACGGCTCTGTGGCGCCTACCGCACGGCGGCTCGCCGGACATGGGAGGGGTCAGCGCCGATGGCGCCCAGCTGTGGCTCTCCGGCCGGTACAACAGCGCCGTCTACGTCCTGAGCACCTCGACCGGGAGGCTGCTGAGGACGATCCACGTCGATGCCGGCCCCCACGGCCTGTGCGTCTGGCCCCAGCCCGGGCGCTTCTCCCTCGGCCACACCGGCAACATGCGCTAGCTGGCTGTAGGTCGTCGCGCATCCACGCGCAGGCCGGTGACACTTCGCGCAGGACAGGTCCTGCCTGAGGTGTCACCGGCCTACGCGAAGTCGGCCTGCTGGCCAGAGGGAGCGCCGGAGCCCCCGACAAAGACCGCCAGTTCGGCGTTCAGTTTGCGTTGAGGTCCCGTGCCTACCCTCGCTACCATGCCGTCGCGCGTCTCCCGACTTGCCCCTGTCACCCGACTGCTGGGGGCCTTCGTCGCTGCCTCCGTGCTCGTGGGCGTCCTGGCGGCCGGGCTGGCGCTGCCCGCCGTCGGGGCCACCGGCGCAGCCGCACACCAAGGGGTGCACCTGTTCGACACGCTGCCGGGCGTGTTCAGCCAGACGCCGCTGTCGCAACAGTCACGGATCCTGGCCGCTGACGGCTCGCTGATCGCCACCCCCTACCTCGAGAACCGGCAGATCATCACGCTGTCCCAGGTCTCGAAGGTGATGCAGCGGGCGCAGATCGACATCGAGGACAACCGCTTCTACTCCCACGGTGGTGTCGACCTGCACGGCATCGCCCGCGCGGTCGTCGCCAACGCCGAAGGCAGCAACATCCAGGGCGCGTCAACGTTGACCCAGCAGTACGTGAAGATCACCTTGCAGGAGAACGCCATCCGCAACGGTGACCGGGCGGCCGCCGCGGAGGCGGTCGCCCCCAGCTACGCCCGCAAGCTGCAGCAGCTGAAGTACGCGGTCGTGCTGGAGCAGAAGCAGTCGAAGGACCAGATCCTGCAGGGGTACCTCAACCTGGTCTACTACGGTGGTCTGGCGTACGGCATCGAGGCCGCCGCGGAGCACTACTTCGGGATACACGCCGCACAGCTGAACCTGCCCCAGTCGGCCCTGCTCGCGGGCCTGGTCCAGGAGCCCACCACCTTGGACCCGGGTGTGCACCCGGCCGCCGCGCTGGACCGGCGCAACGTCGTGCTGGACACGATGCACCGCCTGGGGCACATCAGCGACACGGCGTGGAAGTCGGCCAGGAAGAGCAAGCTGAAGCTGCACCTGACGCCCTCACGGAGCTCCTGTGCGGCTTCGAAGTACCCGTACTTCTGCACGTACATCCTGGCGTGGCTGCGCGACCAGCCGGCGCTGGGCAGCACGGTCGCGGCCCGCAACGACATGATCAACCGTCAGGGCCTGACGGTGCAGACCACGTTCGACCCCAAGGTCCAGCAGATCGCCCAGGACTCCATCGACGCGCGGGTGCCGGTCGACAACTCGGCGGGGATCTCGTCCGCGGCGACCGTGGTCGAGCCGGGCACCGGCAAGGTGCTGGCCATGGCGCAGAACAGCAGGTACCTCGGCCGACACCCCGTGCAGCAGAACTACAACGTCGACTACACGTACGGCAACAGCGGCGGCTTCCAGTACGGCTCCACCGCCAAGCTGTATGCCGTCGTGGCGGCGCTGCAAAGCGGCATGACCGGCAGCTCGCCGGTGCCGGTCAAGGCCGCGTCACCGGTGGACCACAAGGCGGTGTTCTACCCCAGCGAGTACCGCCACGACGGGTGCCGGCAGTACACCCCCTACCGGGTGGGCAACGACGAGGGCAGCACCCAGGCACGGGTGCTGCCACTGACCAAGGTGCTCGCCAGGTCGATCAACATCGCCTTCGCGGGTCTGATCGCCAAGCTCGGGCTCTGCACCGTGCACCATGTGATGGACGTGATGGGCCTGCACACCTCGATGGGCAGGCCCACCCAGACCTTCGCCCCCTCGGTGACGCTGGGCGCCGACTCCGTCTCTCCCATGACGATGGCCGCCTCCTACGCCACGGTCGCCGCGCACGGCGTCTACTGCGAGCCCGTCCCCGTGGTGTCCATCACCACCAGCGCGCACACGCTGCTGCCCATCGCGACCAAGCACTGCACGCAGGCGATCCAGCCGGAGATCGCCGCCCAGGCGGCGCAGATCCTCTCGCATGTCCTCACCGACGGCACCGCGAAAGGCGTCGGACCGGTGCCCGGCAGGCCGTCCGCGGGCAAGACCGGGACCACGGACCAGAACAAGCAGGTATGGTTCGTCGGCTTCACCGCCCAGCTCGCCACGGCCGTCTGGGTCGGGACGCCCAAGATCCCCACACCGATGAACCACGTCCGGCTGAACGGCAAGCTGGTCGGCGGCAACGGGAAGGTCTATGGCGCCAACACCGCCGCGCCGATCTGGAAGGACATCACCACCGCCGCATCCGCGGGCATGCCCGTCGTCGGCTTCGACACCGTGGCCCCGAACGCGACCTCGGACGGCGGCAGCAGCACCCGGCCCGTGCCCGACGTCACCGGCATGAGCACCCCCAGCGCGGTCGCCGCGCTGGCCGGGGCAGGGTTCGCGCCGGTCCCGGGCGCGAAGGTGAGCTCTCCCTACCCTCCGGGTTTCGCGGCATACACCTCTCCGAGGTCGGGATCCGAGGCGGCGGCGGGCTCGACCGTGACGATCCACCTCTCCGGCGGCTGACGCGGTAGTCCTGCGTTCCGCGCCCATCTCATCGTTGCTCCCGACATGGCGGGCGGGTCCGTCAGCAGGTCTCACAGCCTGGTGCCAGGTCTGCCACAGCGCCGCGCTAGCACGGATGTGCCTACTGAGGGTAGGGCGCCCGTGGGTGGCGTCGAACTAAGGAGTCAGCATGAGGTCCGTAGGAACACGAAAAGGACTCTTCCTGGCTGGAGCTCTGGGCCTCGCGGGCCTGGGAGTCGGTGCCTCGCTGGACCCGTCCGTGGCCTCGGCAGTCACCAACGGCACACAGGCCGTCACGGGGCGGGTCACTGCGATCAGGAACGCCCTTGCTGGGCTGGTCAAGGACGGCACCCTCACCCAGGGCCAGGCCGACAAGGTCGCTACCACCCTGGACAACACGCTGCCCAAGGGCGGCTTCGGGCACGGTTTCGGTCGGGGGTTGGGCCGCGGGTTCGGCGGGTTCGGCGGGTTCGGCGGTTTCGGCCATGGCGCGGACCTTGATGCCGCGGCCGGGGTCATCGGCGTGACGCCCGACCAGCTGCACACTGCCCTGGACAGCGGTAAGACCCTCGCACAGGTCGCCCAGAGCAAAGGCATCAGCCAGGCCACCCTCGTGGACAAGCTGGTCGCTGCCGCGAAGACCCGCATCGCCGCGGCCGTCAAGGCCGGGCAGCTGACACAGGCGCAGGCGGACGCGATGCAAGCCGACCTCAAGAGCAGGATCACCCAGCAGGTCACCACCGCCCGTCCGGCTGGCTGGCCCGGCCACCACGGCGGCGCCGGGGACCGGAACGGCGGCACGGGCAGCGACACAACGCCGTTCACCCCGAGCGCAGGTCCGTCGACGAGCACCACGCCCAGCTGAGCACCCGCCCGCGTGGAGCCGCGCCGGAAGGAAACGGAGGTGGCGGTACAGAGCGCCTGCAACGCTGTGGACGCCGGAGCCAACCAGCACCTTCCGAGTCAGTGCCTCGGCGCGACTGCCGTGCACGGGCCGCCTCGTCTGGTGAAGCGCAGCGTTGCCATCTGGAAGGGCCGCAGCTCCAGCGTCGCGGTGCCGGCCTCGACGCTGGTGATTCCCGCGGTGGGCGTCTCCCGTTCGAGAAGGTCAGTCTCGGTGACTGCTGCGGTGTCGAAGTTGGCCGTGATCGCGCCGCGGACCCGGGCGCCGTGCGCTTCGTACAGCCGCACGACGACGTCGCCGGTGCCGTCCTCGGCCAGCTTCACCGCCTCGACCATGATCCCTGGCCCGGTCAACGTCACCAGCGGCTCCACCACAGTTCGTTCGACTCCGCCGATCGGGCGCAACGGCAGGTTGATCCGGTACCCCTCGTACACCGCCTCCGGGATACCGGCACCCACCCGCAGGGAGACCTCCATGCTGTGCCTGCCCTGGTCGGCGTGCGGATCGGGGAACAGCGGCGCCCGCAGCAGCGACAGCCGCACCGTGGTCGCGCTGGCGCGGCCCCCGGAGCTGGTTCGGGTGATGTCGTGGCCGTAGGTCGAGTCGTTGGCGACCGCGACCCCGTAGCCGCTCTCGCCGACATGGACCCACCGGTGAGCGACCGTCTCGAAGCGGGCGGCGTCCCAGGAGGTATTGGTGTGGGTTGACCGGTACACGTGGCCGAACTGGATCTCGGAGGCGGCGCGCTCGGCGTGGACGTCGAGCGGGAACGAGAGCTTGAGCAGCTTCTGCCGCTCGTGCCAGTCGATCTCCAGACTCATCTCAATGGTCGGTGCCTCAACGGCGAGCCGGATCGTCTGGGTGACCCGGGAGGCGCCGAAGACGCGGCTGACCTGCAGCGCATCGTCCACGACGTGGATGCTCTCGACGTGGGTGAGGTCGGTGGCATTGCGGCGGTAGTGCTCATCGATGTCCCACGCATCCCACTTCACGGGGGTGTCGCGATGCAGCTGGAGAAGGTTCGCCGCGGCGCCGGCCGGCACAACCTCGCGGCCAGCGGCCAGGTCCAGGATTGAGCGGATCAGACCTGAGCCGTCGACGCTGACGCGGATCAGCCCATTGTCCAGGACGAACCCGGCACCGTCCTCGCGCACGGTGCTGGACCCGGCGCTGGCTGACCCGGCGCTGGCTGACCCGGCGCTGGCTGACCCGGCGCTCGCCCGTCCAGCGTCAGCGCCGCCCAGTGGTGGCACGGAGTGGATCGCGACGGGAGCAGCGTTAAGGAGAACGGTGCGGTCGCCGTTCCCCAGCAGGGCATGCGCCGCGGTGTCGATGATCGCTTCCAGCGACTGTCTCACCTCCGCGTAGCCGCGCTCGGCGTCCTGATAGACCCAGGCAATCGAGGTGCCAGGAAGGATGTCGTGGAACTGCTGCAGAAGCACCGTGTGCCAAGCCTGCTGCAGGGCGTCGGCGGGATAGGGCACGCCGGTGCGGACGCTCGCCGTCGCAGCCCACAGCTCCGCTTCGCGCAGAAGGTGCTCGCACCGCCGGTTGCCGCGCTTGGTCCGGGCCTGCGAGGTGTAGGTGCCGCGGTGGAACTCCAGGTAGAGCTCCCCGGACCACACCGGCGGGTGCGGGTACTCCGCCTCGGCAGCCTCGAAGAAGCGGCGCGGGCTGGACAAGGTGACGGTCGGTGACCCCTCCAACGAGCGTGTCCGCTGCGCCGCCGCCAGCATCTCCCGCGTGGGCCCCCCGCCCCCGTCGCCATGCCCGAACGGCACCAGCGACATGGTCCCGATGCCCTTCTCGGCGTACTGCTGCTCGGCTCGGGCGAGGTCCTGGCCGCCGAGGTCGGAGTTGTAGGTGTCGACCGGGGGGAAGTGGGTGAAGATCTGCGTTCCGTCGATGCCTTCCCAGCGGAACGTGTGGTGCGGCATGACATTCGTCTCGTTCCACGAGATCTTCTGGGTCAAGAAGAAGCGGGCTCCGGCGGCGACGGCTATCTGCGGCAACGCAGCGCTGTAGCCGAACGAGTCCGGCAGCCACACCTCCTGCGGGTCGACACCCAGCTCGTTGATGAAGAACCGTTTCCCGGCCACGAACTGGCGGGCCAGCGCCTCCCCACCCGGCATGTTGGTGTCCGATTCGACCCACATCCCGCCGACGGGGACGAAGCTGCCGGCCGCAACGTGCTGGCGAACCCGCTCGAACAGGTCCGGGTAGTACTCCTTCAGCCACGCATACTGCTGCGCCGACGATGCGGCGAACACGAAGTCCGGGTTCTGGTCAATCAGGTCACAGACGTTGGAGAACGTCCGCGCGACCTTGCGCACGGTCTCCCGCGCCGGCCACAGCCAGGCGGAGTCGATGTGCGCGTGGCCCACGGCGTGCACGCTGTGAGCGCTTGCCGAGGCGGGCTTGGCCAGCGCGGGTGCGAGCACGGTTCGGCCGGCCCCAGCGGTACCGGATACGTCCACTGGGTCCATCACGTCGACAGCGCGGTCCAGCGCGTGCAGGATCTCGGCGCGCCGCTGGGAGCCCGCCGACAGCTGCCCGAGCAGGCCCACCAGTGCGGCGAAGTCCTGCTCCAGCTCCCATACCGGCAGGTCCAACAGCGCCAGCTCCAGCCGCCGCAGGCGGTACAGCGGTCCTTCGCCCGCCGTGGCCCTGTCCCCCAGGGGGGTCGGGAAGAAGCTCATCGCGTGGGCGACGTTCGGGTTCGCGGCCGCCTCGATGTACAGGTCCACGCGGCGCTGACCGGTAGGGACCTGGTCGCCGCCGGGCGGGCCCGAAAGCTGCACAGCCCGGTTCAGCGGCTCGATCCCCTTGAGAATGCGACCCGACGCGGTGTACACGGTGCCTTCGGCCTGAAATCCGGGCTGAGCGTGAGAGAACCCCAGATCGACGACCACCTCGACCCGGGTGTCGACGCGCCCGTCCCATCCGGCGGGCACCGCGCCCACCGCGTGAAACCAGACGGTGCCCCACGGACGTCCCCACGGCTCGCCGAGGCTGAACGCAGTGAACCTGTTGGCGACAGCATCCGTGAAGGACACCGGCTCATCCGGCGCCTCCCAGGCGGTGATCTCCAGTGGCGCACAGGCACGGTACATCGCTGGGAGCAGCCGCTCGACGCGGAAGCGTTGGACCCGGGCTTCGATCAGGGCACTGGTGGACATCATCGTGGGAGGAACCTTTCGGGCTGACAGCGCAGACGGCTGCTTCGAACGTCGGACCTGGGAAGCGCGTCGACGTCGCGGCGAAGGCGGCCTCATCCAGGGGCGGCGACGGCTCTGCTGCCGGCCTGGGCCAAGATGGCCTGCGCGGTCGCGCCGGGAGCCATGTCGGACGTGTCGAACCACCACCCGACGGCGCCCAGCTCCCGCTCCATCTCGGCGCGCAGACCGGCGACGTCATATCGGACCTGCTCCCGAGGCGAGCGGCTGGTGTTGCGGCGACGAGCCACCTCCAGGGAGGGGGCCAGCGTGACAAGAAGGGCCGGTCTTGGGCACAGCAGCTCGAGCATGAGGTCGAGCGTCTGCCGATCCGGGACGACATGGTCCAGAACCGGGTAGAAGCCCGCGTCGGCGAAGTTGTTCGCCAGGCTGCAGAGGTTCCGGGCCCTGAGAAGGAGCTGCCGCCGGGCCTCCATCGCCGGCTCGCTGACCGGACCGACGCCGCCGTTGACCACCATCATGCTGACGTCATCACCGTCGAGACGGGCCGAGCGCGGGAGCGCAGCAGCCACCAGACGCGTCACGGTGGTCTTGCCGGCGCCGGGTGTCCCGGAGACGATCAGGCATCCCTGACCCCCCGCGCTCATCTGCTCGGACACGCCAACATGATCGCCCAATGTCGCTGCCGATGGTGCTGTGTTCCATCCCGGAGTGTCGAAGTGTCACGTGCTGGTCGCCCTTCTGGGGGAGACTGCGACCCATGAAGCTCGCGTTGGCTCTGGGCCTGGCAGCCGTGGTGCTCAGCGGGTGCGCGGGTGCGCCGACCGTGGCCGGATCCGCGCCGCC